>Ga0209830_10001215_pt1 | contig 23272 bp, 15 predicted proteins | sample ArcticOcean_MG_C_12_FD_187439 | JGI IMG/M metagenome (GOLD analysis project Ga0209830, IMG submission 187439) | Marine microbial communities from western Arctic Ocean - ArcticOcean_MG_CB8_130 (SPAdes) (version 2) | ecosystem: Environmental > Aquatic > Marine > Oceanic | place: Arctic Ocean...
CCATGATGGTGATGCCCATACCAACCAGCATGTTGAGGTACGGGTTGAACCCGATGACCTTTTTCAAAACGCGCGCGGCGCCGCCTTTGATGATGATCTGCAGGGCGTACACGATGCAGAACAAACACGCGCACAAACCGCCCAAGGACCATATCGTGAGGAACGTCCCGGCGCCGGCGTCGGTCATTTTCCATTCGGTAAGAGCGATGCCGCCCTTGAGAAGGCGCTTGTCGCACAACCCGTTTTTCATCTTGGGGCACACCGCGTACGTGGTGCTCGCCGCCAGGTTCCCGTCGGTCAGAACCACGGTGCTTGAGGTTTTGTTGTAAATCGAGGTAAGGCCGTCGCACCCCGCCGCGACGGGACAACTGTAGTGCGAGCTCACCACCCCAGAGGCGTCCGTGGAGACAAAAGCGGGGACGCGTTTCTTGGCGATCTTCCCGCCGGACACCCAGGTACCGGAGTACTTGCTGTGCACCCCGGAGCAATCGTTGTCGCCCGCCGCGTTTTGCGCGCACACGATTTTGGAAACCTCCGTAAGAGCGTCGCTGTCCATGGAGTAGTCGCACAAACCCATGCAGTAGTTCTGAGAGACGTACTTGGACACGTCCTTGTTGTAGTTCGCGATGCCTTTGCTGTAGGGCGAAACGTAGGGCTTGAGGAACTCGGTCTTTTTGCACTTGTCGCCCGCGTCCTCGTCGCAGCCGTTCATATCTTTGGTCATCTCGTACGTCATCTTCTCCAGGAACGGGTAGATCCAGTTCAGGGGCAGGAACACGGCGACAGACAGGAGGTTGAAGCAGTCGTGCACGGTGGCGGCGGCGAAGCCTCGTCGGAGGTCGTCGGGGTTGTTGAAGTGGCCCATGGCGACGATGGTGTTCGTGACTGAGGTGCCGATGTTAGCGCCCATCACCATGAACACGGCGCTGTTGACGCTAAGCTCGTTAGCGCCCACGAGGGAGATGATGATCGAGGTGGTGGTGGATGAGCTTTGCACCAAGACCGTTGCGAGGATGCCGATCATGACCCCGGAAATCGGATTATCCACCACGTCGAACATCTTCGCGCTGTCCTTCCCACCCAAAATCTTGAACCCGGTGCCCATCACGGACAGCACCAGGAGGAACACCCAGATGCAGTAGATGACCCACCAGAACAGGGCGATTTTCATCCAGCTCACGCCTGAGAGCCAGTAAAGCGCGTCCCTCACGGGGCCTTTGTCCATGGTATCAAGCGCGCCGAAGGACGCGGTGCGGATGAACTTCGATCGGAACTCGGGGGTCACCACGTCGGCGTTCGGTTCGGTCCACTGCGCTTGCTTCAGCTTGTCCCGGATCTCGATGTCGGTCAACACGCCGTCGGCGTGCTCCGCGCCCTCAGCCTTGTTCGCGGCGAGCTTTGCCTTGAAGTTCGCCACGTCCGCGAGCTCGTCGGCCTTGAGCGCGTCGTGGTCGGTTTTCTTCTTGACGAATTTCTCTGTGGGGGGCCGAAAACAGGAAGGAAGGGAGGGTCAGACGAGGTCGCGTTTGTTTCAAAAGGCGTGCGCCTGTGGGCATGGCACCCAGTTTTGTGGGCAGGGCATGGATGGCATCCAGTCACGTAAAAACGGAAACGCCGCCAAAAAATATTCTTTTTTTTTGTGCGGTGCCGACGGGCGCGGCGCCGAACGCGCGTGCGCGGCGTGCCTCGAGCCGTCTCCACCCATCGCGTCACCGCACGAAGCGGCGTCCGTGTGGGGAACGACGTTCGAGATGGGGTGGGGCGTGGGGAGGGACCGTGGGGCAAAACCCGTGCGGTCGATTGGCGGGACACCGGGACGTACCGTAGATGATGAGTCCAAGCGCGACGGCGTACACCAAGACCATCATGGTCATCGCAGCCTCGCCTTCACCCTCGGGGCCTTCGGCACCGGGGTCATGGACAAGTTTTTTATCAGAGCCTCCGAGAAGGGAGCGCATGTTTGCCATTGCAGGTACGCGAGGGGTGACGTGCGGTGCGGGTGTGATGTACACTTGGTCGGCGCCTCAGTTTTAGTGGGTTTGAATCCAATCCTCGGTTGAGACAAAAAGTTATTCCTTTTGCGAGATTCAACAAGCCTCGACAGCTTTATTAGTCGCCCGTTTCCGCTATTGAACCTCCCAAGACACGTGGCGCACAAAAGTTTGGCATCTGTGGTTAGTAACTTGGCATCTTGCGCGCGAGATTCAATTTTCGAGAGGTATTTCCGAGGCTGATGCGCGGCCAAATCGAATTTTAGCGGACGAGACGAGACAATCCGTGATTCTCGTCACGAGACGTGTGTGTGTGGTACGACCACACTGTCGAAATAAATGAGATGTCACCTCTGTCGTGGTTTCGGTTCGGGGACCAAGTGCGTCGTCGCGGCCGCCGGACCGCGCGAAGGCGTCGACGAGCGTTTTGCATTTTTGGCGATTGTCATCCCGAGCGCCTTCGACTCTTCTCGTCACGCAACAGCAGAAAGCGCAGTCCCGGTCAAAGTTGGACCACGCTCCCACACGGTCCCGGAGTGTCCCGCCGGTTGCGCCGCCGGTGCGCGACTCGCTTGGGGTGACGCAACCGCAACGGAAGGTTGGGTGAAAGAGAGAAGGGGACTTTAGAGGGCCAAACCTCCGGAGTTGGCGACACCCGTGGGTGATTTTTGGAACTTGGAACGAGCGCGAAACATGCGCAAATAGCGGGGTTTGCCGACCACCTAAAAGCGTGTTTCCACTTTTTTGCTTTTCACCCCGGAAGGCTGACGAACAATCCACGAGAGGCAAACTTGGTGCCACCGCGAATGAGACGCTCAGGTCATCCTCCGCCACGGTGGGGGTCACGGTGATTGTTTCCACCAGCGTGGTGGTGTCCGCAAAGGGCGCGAAACCCTCCCAGTTTGCCTCCGAACGCACCTCCAACGTACTCTTCAGGCGCGAGCTCCGCGATGTTGTGCGAGAAGTAAACCACGCGTTCCTCGATCGTCGTTTTTGAACGAGGTGTGCGTGCACAAACCCGTGGTCGTGCCACACAAACCGTTGTCGTTGAAAAACGAGGGGACATCGCGAGGCGCGTCGGTGAGAACTTCCATCATCCGAGACGAAGCTAGAGGAGTGCGGTGCGCATGCGGGTGTGCACGCGCACGAGTGAGAGTGTGTCAAATGACGAACGCGTTTGTGTTTTACGCGTTTACCGACCTTACTTCGAACAAAATTAGAACAAACTAACAAACTTCGACCCATACCCAGTAAGTAGGTTTTAGTCGCCCGAATTTGTAATTCAATTTTCGACAAAACGAACCAAAACTGACTTCGGAACTCTTTTTTGATTGGTTTTTAATAACTTGAAAATGTGGGGTGAAAAAGGGGTGAAAACGTGCGCGAACCTTTGCGAAGTGAGGAATCCAAACCTTATCGATTTTTCGCCTTCCACTTTTCACGAGGACGCTCTCGTGATCGGCGAAACCGGCCCCCCCCCCATTCCCGCTCGCTCGTTCCCCACCACACAACTTCGTCAACCTCAAGATGGTCGCTGTCATGAACATCTCCCTCGCCGCCAAGGTCGTCAAGGCCCCCAAGGTACGTGTGAAGAACGGGTGTATACGCAACTCGTCGCGCGTTACCGGCGACGCCCGCCGACTTTACGTTTCTTTGCGACGCGCGGAACCGAGGCGGAAAGCACCGCGTGCTTTGTGATTCGGGTTTGGGAAGACGCCGCGCGTGGTGACGCGGTGTTACAAACACCAATGCGGGGTTCCCGCGGTGGATACGCGGACCCGTGTGTTACGAAATCGCGCGGTTTCGGTGAACGATCCGTGTTCGCGCGTCCCGCGAAACCGCGGCCACCGGGGAGGGACGCTAATCATTAATCCATCAATGTGCTGACTCTTCCAATCCCCCTTTTACGCGATCGACCGACAGGTGCAGTTCCGCGCGCGCCCCACCGCCGGCCTCACCGCGCGCCCCGTCGTCGTGGCCAAGGCGCACTTCGGGGTCTTCGCCGCCGCGGTACGTACTTTTCACACACAATACGTACGGACCTGATTCCGCTCGAAACGACCGCGCGCGCGCTTCCCCGGACCGTTCTCGTTCCGTCTTCCCGTATCGATCGGTCCCGCGAACCGGCCACGGCACGTTGGACGGGACGAAAGAAAACGTTTTTGCGCTTTGCTTTTGCTTTTCTTTTTGCAGCGAAAGTCATTCAACCGCCGCAGATGCTTCTAAAAAAAACGCAAATTCACGTCCATCCACCCTTCCCCCCCCCCCCCCCCCCCAAAAAAAACAGAACGCCGACACCCTCGTGAAGGTCCGAACCATCATCTCCGAGCAGCTCGGCACCGACCTCGACGCCGTGTCCGCGGATGCCAAGTTCGTCGACCTCGGCGCCGATTCCCTGGACACCGTGGAGATCATGATGGCCCTGGAGGAACAGTTCGAAATCACCCTGGACGAAGAAGGCGCGGAGAAGATCGCGACGGTGCAGGAAGCCGCGGACATGATCCAGGAACAAATGGTGTGAGTGGTTTGGAAAGATTGGAGCGGTCGTGGGTATCTCGATCCGCGCGAGAAGGGCGGGTTTCGTGTTTTAATTAAACGAAACGATCACGTCGAGACGCGCGCCGCACGAGATAACCTTACTTAAAAAAGCGCACTCTCTATCCGTGCGCTCTCTTCTCTACCCGTCAAGTATGCCGCGTGGTCCCAGTAACCGCTCGTAAAACCGCCTGTATAACCGTTCGGTGAACCGTTCCTTCAACCGTTCGCAAGGCAAGTTTCCAACGTCAAACGCAACGCATTCGTTCCGCCGTCGACGGTACCCGTCACAGATCCCAATCCTCGTTCCCCCGCGGCGTCGGCAACCGCAAGCTCACCTCGGACGGTCCGTTTTTCTTCCCCTTCTTCTTCTTTGTCGCGGGCGCGTCATGCGCGGTCGCGGGCGCCGGGGAAACCACCGGCGCCGGCACCGGGCGTTTTTCAGATTCCTTCGGTGTCGGTTCGCAGACCGGTACCGGCGCCGAGACCGACTGCCCATACGACGACGACAAGGGCGTGGACGCGGCGGGCACGGGCGCGGCTGTTTCCACTGCCGTTCGCGCCGGCGACGCCCCCGAAGTTCGGTCCCTGAGAAACGGCCTCTTGCCGTCCGGCACGCGCGGGGAGGTGGACCCCGTGCCATCCCCCGAGCGCGCCGCCGCAAACTCGCGTTCCAGGCGTCGTTTTTCGTGGCTGCCTGTGAGGTTCATGGGCGACGGCGACGAAACAAAACCACCAGGAGAGGGTGCGAAGGTCATGTCGGATGCGACGTTTCGGCCGCCGATTGCGACCGATTCGGCGCCGCGCCCGTGCGTTTTTTTGTGGTTGGGAGACCCGCCAACGGGTTTGTCGCCCGCCGCGGCGCTCCTCAGCCACGCCTTGTCGTTCCCCAGCCCAGGAGCGGCCCGACCTGGGTCGGTTGGACCGACCGACCTGCGAGAGTTTAGACCCGCGATTGGCGCGCAGAAACGCACGATCGTATCCGTGAGATCCCCCGCCGCCGCCGCGACCGCGGCGCCGCCCTTGTGCACCACCAAACGTTTGTGTTCCAGCCGGAGCATCACCATTTTCTTAAAGGCCGGCGTTTTAAACACGCCGGCGTTTCCGTTGTTGCGCGCGACACGCGCTTGTTCCAGGACGTACTTGAACGGCGCGTGCCTTGTGAGGCGCACGGCGACGCCGTTTTCGGAAAACAGCTTGACAAACCCGCGAACCGCGTGGTCCACGTCCTCCGCCGTGGCGGCTGGGGGTTTCGGCCGCAAGCGGTTTGGAAGAAATCCGAGCCCTTCTCCGCCTATACCGGCGCCGCCGCGTTTCGCGCGCCACGCTTCGGTTTCAAGCGCCTCCAACTCGAGTAGACGTTTCGCCTCTCGTTCCCGCGATTTCACCACGAACTCGTCGTACGCATCCCGCGCGTCGTGGAACCAGGCAGGGTCGGTGGACGTGTTTTCTCTTGAGTTATGACTTAAGAGACCTGCTCGCGCGACGAGCGGCGAGTGCTGCACGTTTGCGTGCGCACTCGTTTCGTCGCCAAGCGCGGTTCGCGGCGGGCCGAACGCGCCACCCGGGTGTGTCTGCCGGAGCACCGCGACGGAACGGACGTGCACCGTGCCTGACGAAGTCAACGTGTTGCCCAACGATTTCCACTCATCCGCGCGCATGGCGGGCGCGGGGAACGTCGAAAACACATCGCCGGACGCGACGTTTCGCTTTTTATCCGCCAACAAAAGCGCGCGCTCGGCGCGTCTTCGCGCCGACTCGTTCGTTTGCTGAGTTATTAACTCCTGAGAATTCAAAGTAACCTCCCTCGCCTCCCCCGCCGCGGTGGCCATTAATTGCGACGCTGTTGGTGCAGGTTGTTCTGGCGTGAAACGGCGCGCGCGGTCGTACACGGAAATGTGGAACTCGCTCGGCACAGGGGGAAGCGATCCGGGGTTTGCGTAGGTTTCGGACTCGGACTCGGACTCGTGCTCGTGCTCGAGCTCGAGCTCGTCGCGCGAGTACTCCGAATCGTGTTCGTGTTCAGACTCGACGCCGTTGTCATCGCCGGGGGGCGTACGGCCCGCCTCGCGTCCGGCAACGTTCGCCCGCGCGTTTTCCCGCCAAACCCCACTCGCTTTCATCGCGCTTCCCTCCAGCGCCCCCACGCCCCCGATCGCGGCGGCGGCGACGCCCGATTCCCGGAGAAACGCGCTCGTCTCGCCTCCGCTTTCAAACTCCCTTCTCAAGTCGTGCCTGGACGGCGTGGCGGGCGCGCCGGCCTTGCCGTGCCCGAACCCGTCAGCCCCGAACCCGTAAAGCTCCCTGGACAACGCCCTGTTGACTTTGCGTAGGTTCTCCGCGTCTTCCCGTAGCCTTACAACTTCCGCGCGCAACACCCGGAAGTTTTCAACCGTAGTCGCCAGACTAGCCTCCGCGGTGTTCGCCCGGGCGCGTTCCTCAAACGCCAGCGCGTCCCTCTCCTGGCTCGCCCGCTGCGCCGCGTGCTCCGACTCAAGCGCCCCGCGCACGGCGGTCTCCCGTTTTTGCTGCAGCCGCGTCGCGTACCGGCGCAAACGCTCCAGCTCGGCGCGCAGCACCACCGGGTCCTCAGATTTCTCAGGAGGTTCGCCCCAAGCGTCGGCGCCGCCGCGCTTGGGGGCGGCGCCGGGCGTGCCGGCGCCGGGTGAGGCGGCGCGGATAGACGTTGCGACCGCGAACGTGTCGCGCAAGCGCTTGCGCTCGTCCACCACATCCATGAGGTGGGCCTGAAATACCGCCACGGTTTCGGCGAGCGCGTCCGTGACGCTCATCTCGGCGTCGCGGGGCTCCTCCGCGGGCACCGAGAACAACGCGTTTCTTCGCAAACCGACACCCGGATCGAGCTCGTCATCCGAGTCACGCGTCGCGTCGCGGATCAGTTCGCGTTGCGCGAGCTTATCGCCGACAACCTGTGCGACGCGACGCACCGCCGCCAGGGCGTCACGTGCGCGCGCCAACGCTGCGGACTCAGTTTTCGCCGCCTTAGCGGCGGCGGTCTCGGCGGCGCGCGCGCGCTCGTCCGCCGCCGTCGCTCGTAGCGCGGCGACGTCCCGCGCGGACTCGGCGAGGCGCCTTTTCTTCATCTCGCCCTCGGCATCCGCCGACGACGCGGACGCGGACTCTTCCCTGACTTGCGCGTCCAACTCGGCGTGCTCCGCGCGTTTCGTCGCTGCTTCAGCGTCGGCGTCCGCTTTCGCCTTTGCCGCCTCCGCCCCTTCCGCGCGTTTCGTCGCCGCCTCCGCCTGCGCCTCCGCCTTGGTTCGCGCCGCCTCCGCCCGATCCGTCGCCCGCTCCGCCCGGTTCTTCTCCGCCTCGGCGTTATCCGCGCGTTCGGTCAAGAAACGCGTCTGTTCGTTACCCTTGGACGCCATCGCGGCAGTCAAGTCGTGCGCTTCTGCCTCGGCGTCTAGCTGCGCCGCGCGCGCCTTTTTCACGTCAGCCTCGGCTTCTTTCCGCGCGCTCTCCGCGGACTCGAGCCGGCGCATCACAACTTTGCGCTCCGCTTCAGACGCCTCGGCACCGATTTCTGCGGTCTCCACGCGTTTGGTCAACGTCTCGTTCAAAGCCTCAGCCTTCTCGACGCGTTTACGCAAAGCCTTCTCCAGCCGCGCGTGCGTCGCCTCAGCGTCCTCCGCGGCATCCTCCGCCGTCGCGAGCTTCTTTTTCAACGCGCCGTGCGCTTTACGCATCTGCTCCATCTCTTGGCCGATTTCCGAGGATGAATCTTGTTCGGGCTCCTTTTTTGTCTCGGCAGAGGCTAGAGCTTTCTTGTCGCGAGCCTTTTCTTCAGGCGCCTTTTCCTGAATCTCGGCAGCCTTTTCTTCAGGCGCCTTTTCCTCGGGCTCGGGCTCCTTTTGTTCCTCAATCTCGGGCGCCTTCTCTTCCTCAATCGTGGGCGCCTTCGTTTCAGGCACGGTCTCGGGCGTTGGCTTGTTGTTTTCCCGTCGTGGGAATTGCCCGAACGGGAACTCGTAACGGCTTTTCGGCATGGTCATGCCAGCTCGCGCGCATCGCACGAGGTACATCGCCATGACGAACTCCTTTTCGTCCAGAAATCCATTCCCGTCGTCGTCGGCGAGGTCCCAAATTTGCTCCAACACCCGGTTCGCGACCGCGGGCGTTGTCGCGCTGCCCTTGGCCAACGTCTCCATCAACTCGCCCGCCTCTTCGCCTTCCAGCGTGCCGCTGCCGTCCGTGTCCGCGGTCTTGAAAAGCGCACCGAACTGTGTGATCTCATCGTCGGTAAGCAAAGGCCACTCCGTCTTTTTATTGGCCTTGGCCTTGTACGAACCCACGATCGAGTTTGGAGAATTGGCAGGGTCGGGCGTCCCTTCCCGTTTCCTGGTTTTGAACGTCTTCGTGGGCATCGTGATACGAGCCCCGAGGTTTACGTTCCGCACGTAAACCGCGCCCGTCCCGACGCCGGAAACGGCAGAAGCGTGACTGCTCGAGTGAGTGCGCGTGACGCGGGGACCGCATTTGCCCCAATTCTGGAATTATCAATTGTTCTCGTGTCTCGGTTTCGTTCAACTTTTCGTGTTGAAAACGAGTCCTGTTTTCCGTTTTGCCCTCCGCGGCCTGGCACTTCGCGGCGAGCTTCGTCGCGACGATGGTGGTCTCCGCGGACCCCCGCGGTGCGGACGGCGCGGACACGGAAGATGATAAAAGAACCCGCGCCGAAAACGAACGCAGCGCGGATGCGTTGTTCGAAACGCGTTCCCTTGACGAGATCAAGCAAGTGCGTTGGCGGGCGGCACGTGATGCGGAGGGTAAGGATGAGGAACTCAGGGCGCGCGTCGGGTCTTCGTACCGAGACGCGATCGCGACCGCGGATGAGATGCTCGCGATGGAAACCACCGCGGCGAACGCGGTGGCGACCTTGGCGAGCGCGGTCAAGGTCCTTGAAGACCTTTCAAACGTGGTGTCGTCCATTGGGTCGACCGCGGATGGCCGGTCAGCGGGGAACGTTTCAAACGCGACAAAAAAAAAAACCAACACGACGATTGCACGAGCTCTCGGCAACGACAAACACGAAGACGCTTTGTTCGTCGCGGGTACCCGGGTGAAGTTCCTGGTGGATACCCCGGAGTTTGTCTGGGGATGCCTTGAGGCGGTAGACGTGGTGGGCGCGGGCCGGAGGTTCCTTGCGGCGCGGGACGTGCTCGCGACGTTGGATGGCGGGTCGGCGTCGTCGGCGGAGTCGGGAAAGAATGCGACGACTTCGGTTCAAACAACAAAAGCGTTCCCCCTGGTCAAACAACAATCGATTTTGTTGCGATCGTTTCGACAGCAAATAGCACGCGCCGCGCGTGTCGCGCTGGCGGACGCCCCGGCGTTGTGCACCCCAAAACACGTCGTGGCGGCGCTGGCGGCGCTGTGCTGCGTGGAAGATTTGACCGTCGCAAACGCGGCAGAGGTGTTTCTGCAAACAAGAAGAGCGTGGATACGAGCCGCGCTTCACCGCGTGCGGTCGGAGGCTGAGACGGCAGGGCCTGGCTTGGTGGTCGCCGCGTGCGCGGCGGTGTGCCGTGAGGCGCGGCGGGTGCCGGGGGTGCTGGTAAGTAATTCCCATTTACCACATTCCGCCGACTGATTGCCCATACAAGACTGACATTTATTTTTTTACAATCAGGCGGCGTGCTTCGGCGGCGACTTGGACGCGCGGGGTGACGATTTTGCCGAAGACGCGAAGCGCCTCCGGGCGTGGGGCGCCAGCAATTTCGACAAACTCAAACTCAAAGACACGCCTTTGGTGCTGGTTGCGATCGAGGCGCTGGACGGCACAGATGACGCGGAGACGTTTTCCGGTTTCGAAAAAAACAGATCGCCAACCGAACACGACGACGAGTCCTGCGACGCGCCGCCGCCGACGGCGAGCGAATCGTGCTCCAGCGAGGTTTTCCGCGGCGTCGCGGACCCGCTTGTTGAAACCGCACGGCGATTGGGTAGGGCATCGGGTCGCGGTGCGGCGATTGGCGCGATGCCCACCGCCCAAACACTAGCGCGTCTGTACCAGGAATGGCTCGCAGGCGTCGCCCAAGACGTCGCCAAAGCCGCTTCACACGAAAAGCTGTTTGCGGGCGTAAAAACGCTCGCGCGACTCGCCGACGTCGAGCGCGCCGTGTTCGCCGCGGAGCGTAAGCACTGCGGCGAGTTTCAATCAAACGCGCCACACGCGGATACGGACGCGTCGCCGTCGGACACGGTGGGCGCGGCGTGCGAGCGCGCGCGCGTGGCGATGCTCCACGTCGGGTCAAACCCTTTAGCGGCGCCGCCGCAAACGCCGTGGTCGTCGTTGCTTGAGCAACCGCACGCCGCTCGCGCGCGTGAGCTGCTGGAAGAGTCGTTCATGTTCACCGCGCTTCGCGTTGCGGTTGAAACGAAGCTGGCGTCAACGAAAGCGCCCCCCCAGGGGTCGCGTATACGGGGAAATGACGCAGGGTCAATGCACCCGGAAAGAAACCAAACAAAAGAATCCACTGCGCCGTCGCCCGAGGGACAGGTTTTGTGGACCGAGGGGTTCCGCGCGGTGGACGCGGACGGTGACGAAAACGAAACCAGCGCTGGGATTGAAAAAACCGAAACGCGCGCGTCTCGCGAATCCAGAGAGGCGCGCCAAGCCCCGACCCCCCCCACTCTTAGCGCCGCGATTGGCCTGGCGAGGGAGATGAACTTTTCGCTGGCCCGGACGCGGCGCGACGTCGTGGCGTTCGCTTCCGCGCGCGACGGTTTGCGACGCGGCGCCGGACACGCTCACCGGTCGTCGTCATGGATAGGACCACAGGGTTCTGTGCCGCACAACGCCACCGCGCGCTTGGCTCGTTTGGAGTCCTTCGTACACGAAACGTGCGTCGGCGGGGTGAGTTCGTTTGTTTCGTTTTTGTCAGCGAAGCTCGACGGGTTTGAATCCGCGGTTCCTGAGAACCGCGGTTCCCAGAAACGAAAAACAATCGAACAAACGCTTCTCGTCGCGGCGCTCGCGAGCTGCGCGGCGAGGGAAAACCAGGAACTCGCGGTTTTTCTCGGGCCGTCGTCTGGGTGGGTGCACGACGATACTTTTGACGACGAAACAACAAGTCACGGGCGAAGACGCGGCGACATGCGAAACGAAGCGTCCTCCGCGGGCGGCTCGCTCTCGCTATCGACGGAGGCGCTTAGCGGCGTGGCGAACCGCGGGTTTGCGTTATGGGCGGCTTCTTTCGGCGGCACCGTCGCGGCCGACTTCGTCTCCGCGCTCGCCGACGACGGCTCCCTGGTTTCCGAGGAAACGAGGGAGGACTGGGACGAAGACCCGCCTTCGTTCGCGGCGGAAGGCATCAATCAACGGCTCCCAACGCTTCCCTCGCCCCACGCGTTTCACGTGTTACACGAAACGTCCCTCGAACTCCTGCGGTGCGGCGGCCACGGTTTGCCCCGCGCCGCGACGAAAGCGCTCACCGCGAGGGTAGCGAAAGACGTGCTTCAAGCCATTGACCTTGCGCTGTCCGGGGGTAAACAAGGAAAAGGAAACAACCCGGGTCCGCTGCTAGTCGGCGAGAAAGGCGCGCTTCAGTTTCTTTTCGACGCGCAGTGGATGGGGGAACTTCTTCTGCACAACGCGACGGGCGGCGGCGACGGCGATGCCGAAAAAACAAGCGCCGAGGCCAAATTGCTCCTAAAAATGGTCACCAAAAAGCTCTCTTTCATTCTGGACCCGATTGACTGGGCCACTTACGAAACGCCGCTGGGACGGAACGTGCAAAGGGCAATCGCGCGAAGCGCGTGCGTGTTGGGGTTGTGCACTTCGCGACCGTTTTCGCGAAAAATGACGGCGTCGACGGAAGCGTCCGACGGGACGCAACAAACAACCACACGGCCTCCTCCTCCCCGCTTCGCGTACCTCCCCGTGGGCGCGGTGGGCGGGTCACGGTTTACTTCTAGCGCGCATCAGCTCGGGAGTTACCGCAGCGGCGGGAGCTTCTCGCAAAGCCAAACCCCAAAAGGCGAATTACTGGACTGGTCCACCGCCGGGTTTGATTCCTTCGGCGACGCGACGACGCGTGTCGCCTCCGCGAACAACGACCCTGTGGGTGGCAACTTTTTCGGGAAACTCGCGGGGCAAGGCCTGGGGCTGGGGAAAGCAGCCGCGGCGAGCATGTCGACTTGGGCGCTGTGAGTAGGTGTTGTGAATAGTCAGATACCATCGTTTGAATGAAAGACAACAAAATTACCTCTAGCGGCCCTATTTTGGGCAGCCGTTCGCAATCGCCCAATTTGCCAACGCGAGATGACCTCTATGTCTCGCCCAGAAGAGCGTTTGTTTGTCCCAGGGGCAGCCGTTCGCGCGCAACCACTGAATCACCTCGAGTTGCCCGCAAATCGCCGCACCCGCACACGTGTCCTCGTTCCATGGACAGCCGTTCGCGCGCGCCCACTGAATCACCTCGAGGTGCCCGCAAATCGCCGCACCCGCACACGTGTCCTCGTTCCATGGACAGCCGTTCGCGCGCGCCCACTGAAGCACATCGAGGTGGCCGCCCTCCGCCGCGTAATTACACGTCGACACGTCCCACCGTGCGCCGTTCGCGCGCGCCCACTGCAGCATCTCGAGGTGTCCTTCCGACGCCGCGTTCGCGCACGTCCACTTGTCCCACGGGCAGCCGTTTCGTGCACATCCATTGCAGTACTCCGAGGTGACCGCCGTATGCCGCGCACGCGCAGATGTTCTCGTTCCACGGGCAGCCGTTCGCGTGCGCCCACTGCAGCACCTCGATGTGTCCACCCGACGCCGCACGTTCGCACGTCTGCTTGCCCCACGGGAAGTCATTCGCGCGCAACCACTTCAGTATTTCGAGTTGTCCCTCCCCCGCCGCCCACGGATTTATGCACATGCCCAAGCTACTGGTTATATTGTCGTAACACAGGTCACCTCGCTGATGCAAGAGCTGCAGCCCGCTTAAGTCTCCGAACTGTATGGCTTTCTTAGCTCCCAGCTCGTACACTTTACGCCCCGTCGCCGCCACCGCATCGCGCATCTCACGACTCACCGCTCGGAGCCGTGCGAGATCTGAGGGATCGGGCAGATTGCGCGAACTCAGGACGTGCGTGATGAGAACGTGGACGGGCAGAGCCGCGAAGGCGTCACCAGGGTCGGGCTGGAGCGCGATATTACTAAAGTCAAGGGTATTGGGATGGGAGGTCGGCATGGTGCATCGTTGCGCGGGCGAGTGTGAGTTGAGAGCGAACGCGTTTCGTGGCGTCCGAGGAAAGCGTTACAATCTTTTTTCTTTTTAAACCTCATTCCTGTTCCGTCGCTTTCAGCGACCTGCACACGGCGCACCCAAGGCAGAATTCTTTCCCGTGTTCCGGGTGGTCCACTCGTAGCGGGCACGTTCGCGGGGTACACCCTTTGATTGGGGGATCGTCATCCCAATCCGGGGAGGACACAACCCAACGCGTGTGACACTTATCGCAAAAGTGGTGCGTGCCGAAACAAAACCACACGGCGACCTGTTTTTGTGAAAGAAAAGTGTCAGCCTAGTATTGCGCGATGTATGGGCAAACGGTGTACTCTGGACAATCGGCAAACAGTCGGGCGTAATCGGGCCGAACAGTGTACTTGTGATGTAAGCAGTTGTGACAGTTGTTACAAGTGTACACTCAAACAGTCAAAGAGGGGCAGTAAACAGTGTGTCAGGATTTGGGAAATGCACCAGTCCACGTACGTCGCAGCAATACCGGCACTTGTACTCCATCTCCGCTGCGCCGTGGCCTTTCCCGCACTCCTTGCCTTTCGTGGTGACCGAGCACTGCCCGCAGAGTAACAGGTGCGCGTCTTCGCCTTGATTAGGGGCCTGGCCGTCACCATCACCGCGTTCCACGCCCCCGCGGTGACATGCACGGTCGCCGCCGAAATACGGCGTCTCGCACTTTAGTGTAACCGAAAAGTGTCAGTCGGTCGTGATGTGTATTACGTAAACAGTCAGAGGTATAGCCGTCCCTTCTGGTACGAGTATGGGCAAATAGTCGTCCGGGATTTGGGAAAGGCCCAATTACGTACCTTTTCGCACCGGTAGTAGTTGAACCGCGTCAGCGCGTACTCCCCGGGCCGGCCTTCCCACTCCCCTCCCGGTTTGATTTGCCTCGGTGGGCCGTTCGCGTCTAGCGCGAGGCGTTTCCTTGCTCGCCGCATAATTTGCTCTCGGAGTTGAAGTTGCGGGGCTAACTTTTGCGCCAACGAAGGGTGGCTCATCACGGCGGCTTGCGCCGCGCCGCGCTCGTTTTGCTCCCGCCCGTCGTCCCCGCAAAGGGGACACCGCAAGTGTTCGAACGTGATGTTCTGCGTGGGCCACCCTTTTTCTATTCTCTCGACGGCGCACCGAAGGTGAAGGACGTGCCCGCACCCGAGCTGGATACAGGGCTCGCTTCGTAGCTCATCCACGTAACACACGCAGCAAGGCTCGGTGCCGTCTGGGAACGGCACGCGGGTGGCGTTTTTCAACGTCACGCGCTTTTGTGCCTTTTCGAAAAGATCAGGAGCAACAGAGGGGTCATCTTTCTTATCTTCCGGAGGACACCGTAAGCACGGCAGACACTCCATCTCGCCCCTGATGCCGCCGCACGGGTGGCCGCAGGCTAGGTGAGTTTTGGAACAAGCCGCGTTGATCTTTTCGGTACACGCTGGGGACGAACAAACGGAGCTGGTCAACTTGAACACTCCGCGCAAATCGTCCTTAGTGACGCACCACTGCGTGTCCACCGTTCCGATTAACTTCCTCAGCTCGCCCACGTTCAGGTCACCCGAGACCCCCCGCAAATGCGTATCCGCGTTTCGGAAGTAGTGCGTCCCTTGGTCGAGGTGGTTACTTTCGCAGTACCGGCACTTCGGCGCCTCCTTCGCGGCAGCCGCGGCGGCGCACAGGTGGAACCCCACGTGGTACGGCGTGACTGATTGTAAAAAGAAAAGTGTCAGTCTTTCGTTGTGTATGAGCAAACAGTCACCCGTAATCGGGCCGAACAGTGTTGGGATTTGGGAATACATAACGTACCTAAGCAGTCTCCGCAAAAGTCGGCGAGACACGCGGAACACCGGAACCGCTTGGTGTGCTGGTGCGCGAGGCTTTCCCGCGACAGCCACTTCCCGGTGGTGGGGTTGCGTTCCGCGACCAAGCCGTGGCCGTGGTTGGGTAACGCCGCCGCGGGTTCCAGGAAAACCCGGGTCGCGCACGCGAAGTTGGGACAAATCGCAAAGCGACACGGCGCCGAGTTTTTTGTTGGAGCGGCGCTTGGCGGGTCGACGTCGTTCGTTTTTACGGAAGGCGCCTTCTCGTCGTCGACGTCCATAGGCTCCCTCGCACCACCCTCACCGCCTGCGCACGGAAAATCACCCTGAGTCACCGCGAACGCCCTCGAGTCCTTCCCAGCGAAGAAAGCCTCCGTCGCGGTGGCGGCCCAGGTTTTGTGTGTCTCGGTCTCGGCTTCCGCGAACGGCGGGTCCACCAAGCGCGCGCCGCACCTGGGAGACTTTTCTTTCACGCTTTTCACGCCTTTTTCGTCTTTCGTCTTTTCACTACTTTTAGTCAACCCTTTCCCTCTGGTCGTCCCACCCAGTCCCCCGACACGACACGGGCACTTCACCGGCGGGTCTCTCTCTCTCTCCCCGTACGGGTCATCCAGCACGTCCAGTTTCGTGTACCCGGTACCGAGGCCGGAGACCACTTTTTCTAACCGGGTAGTCGCCGCGGCTAAAACCGGCGTCACCTTCGCTGTGACGCACGGCCCGCACAGCGCGACGGCGCACTCGCGTTCGCAAAACCCGAGCCACCGCCCTACTTCGGTGTCAGGCCGTGGGTGGTCCGCTTTGGTTAACACCGGGAGGGGTACGTCGGACTGGTCCGCTAAACGTAAACCGCACGACACACACTTTGAGTCTTGAACGTCCGCGTCGGTCCATATTCGCCGGCGACTTGTGTCGCGCGCGGCGACTGAATCTGATTCTTTCGTTTCATCCTCCGCGGTTAAATCAACCGAATCGTTAACCCCGCCGCCTTCTCCGCCGTGAATTCCATTTGTTGAACAACCCCTTTTTTTCCCTTCCTTCGGGTCATTCTCCGCGAACAGAAAGTCGTCCGCGGCGTCGCCGTCTTCGTCCATCGCGACGTCGGTTTTTGACACCCCCTGGTTCGCGTTTCGCGCGTCGGGAAGCGCGGTTTCGAAAAGAACAGGTTGCTCTTCTTCTTCCTTTTTGGATTGGTAGGATGTCGTCGTCGCTTCCGCTTTCTTTGTCACTTCCGCTTTCTTTGTACCTCGTTCTTTCGAGCTGCTGCTAGAAGCCCCGTGCGTCGGTTCCTCGGAGCGAGACCGCCACGCCTCCGCGGCCGCGGATGCGCGACGTTCGCCGACAAAAAAGATGCCATCTTCGTCGGAATCGTTGGACTTAACAACACGACGCCGTGGCGCCGTGTACTTACGTCGCGCGGCTTCGTCGGTGGCGTCGAACGCCCGGACTGACCCGGACCGATACGGGTCTTTTCGCGTAGCCGGGTCCACGGGGGTGCTTGTCGACGGTCCAGCCCAATTTGCGGGGCCGTCCCGCACACCATGCCCGACGTGAGATTCGAAGCCCATGTTGGCTTTTCGGGATTCATTCCTATTCCTGGAAGCTCCGCACCCCTCGCATCTCTCCACCGCGGGTGAGTTCCTTCGCGAGCACCGCGTGCATGACCACGTGTCGGACGGGCGACCGTCTCCATCGTCACGCGACAGCTTCGCGAAGGCGCCGAAGCGCCCCGCCATCGCGTCGTGGAGTGGCACGTTCAAACTCGTCATCATCGGAACTGGAGAAAAGTTTTACTTTCGCGAAAACGATTTTTGATACCGGCAGTGAGGCACTCCTCGCCGCGCCCTTCTTCGGATGTCCACTTCCCCCGAGGTCCTACCGCCCCGGCCGGGTACCTCCGGCAAAGGACGAACCCCACGCGAGCTCCGGGAGTGGGCGGCGTCGGTGTCGTTTAAGGGCCGGCCGGACCCCGTTGTTGAATCAACATCACCGTCGCGCTGCGCTTCCCCTCTCCCCGGGACGACATTCGGGGTCGCGGACGGTTCACCCACCGCGCGCGCCAGGCTCGTGGCGAAGCCAAGGGCCCCAGGAGGTGCTATGCTCACCGGGTTCAGCTGCGAGAGCGGTTCCCACATCGGGGTGTGGGACAAACCGTGTGGTGCCCGAACTGCAAACGCGAGCGCTTTGGCGGGCCGACGAACACCGAGGACGCAGCAACCGTTTCAGAGTGTAGTGGGCGGCGGGTTCGCGAAACCAAACAACGCAAGAGTCGACATGTCGACTCTATAGATAGGCCGGTTTCGCCCCCTGTATAATACAACCATGTACATCGCACCCGCGCCCGATATCTAAAACTAAAAAGCTTCGTCGTCCAGGGGTTCGTTCACGAACCCCAAATCGGCCGCTTCGGTTCGTGCCGCGACTCGCGCCGTCTCGTCGCCCCATTTCTCGCCGACGCCCGGCGGGTCCCGGTACGCCGTCGGTACCTTTCGTTTCCGGGTGCCCGTTTCACGGTACATCTCCGCGCGCCAAGCCGCCATCCCTGGCTCGCCGCACCAGTTAAGAAGCCGGTCGTTGTACCCAAACTGCGCATCGCCCATCCGGTGGTGGTGTCGGGGCTGTGCGTCGTTAGTTTCGTCGAGATGAATTTGTGCCTCAGCGAAACGCAGCATCTTGTCTCGCCCGGGAAGCGCGACTGCCCCCGAAAGCGCCAACGCGATCCACCTTGACTGTACTTCGAACTGCGGGAAGGGTACTACTTTCCATGGCAAGCCAACGAACGACAACGACGGCGCCGAGTGGGGGGGGAACACGTGTTCCCACAGCGGCGCCACGCGGTTATCGCGTACGGATGGGATTTCTTTTTCGGGTTTTGGCGCTTCAACGAGCGCGCCGTCGCGTCCCTCTTCGTGCGCCAAAAAGAACGGGAACGTCACCGCATACCCGGTGGCGTATATAACGACGTCCACGTCGGTTTCCTCAACACCATTTTCAAAGGTAACGCTGTGCTCCGTGGGGTGTAATTTTGTGATACCTCCCGAGCGTTTTAAAGTGCGCGGGTACGTGTTTTTCGCGGTTTCCCGCGTCGTCTCTGCACTTTCCGCCCACCCTCGGGCTGCTAAAATCACCTCCCTCGCGACTCCCGCGATTTCCAGGGACAAGTCCTCACCAGACGCCCCGTTCCCGAGCACCACGACTTTCTTGCCACCGAACAAGTTATGTTCAGGCCGCCGGTAGTCGTGCGAGTGCATCTGAAGTCCCGGCCAGGTTTCTTGGTGCGGGTAATTCGGCACGCGCGGAGTGGAGTAGTGGCCGTTGCACACCACGACGGCGTCGAAGATTGAGGTGGTTGTGGCTTTAGGGTTTAGGGTACCAGGGCTTAGGGTTTCCGTGTCATCCGTGTTCTCGGCGAACGTGACCCCCCACCGCGGTCCCCAGCGTTTGTGGTCGTACCCGGGGGGCGCTTTTAGGTAATCCGCATCCGTGGGCGAGAGCGGTTCGCATTTAAGCACTTTTGTTTTTGTTCTCACCAGTGTCCGTAGGTCGTGGAAATCCGCGTACGCATCGAGGTAAGCCCGGACCTCTTCGTGCCCGCAGAACCGCCTTTTGTCACCCCCAAAGCTTCGCGTAAACGGGAAGCTCGCGTACCCCATCACCTCTCGCGGTAAATTCGTTCGCACCGACGCGTACACGCTGCTGTGCACTTTGTTTTTTGTTCCGTCACTTTCACTTTCGTGATGATTGCCCAACTTGTCCGTCTCCACGCGTTCGTCGTACACCCAGACCCCGCCCACTTCGCTGCTCTGTTCGAAAACGACCACGGCGTGCCCTTCTTTTTTGAGCTCGCGAGCGGCGGCGAGGCCGGCGGCGCCCGCGCCGATCACGGCGACGCGCGCGGCGCGGCGGTCGCCGTGATTGACAAGATCCTGTTTGGCATCGGTTTGGGCCATACACGCGAACGAGGCTGCGCCTCGGCGTCGCCGCGCGTGCGTCGAGGTTCTTGCCGCGGACGGCGGGGGGGTCGGTGGGATGAAACGAGGACTCGCGCGAAGCGCGCGCGCGCTCGCCAACATCGATGCGCCGCGCGCCGCCCACTGCGTGCTTGAGAGAACGAGGTACGCGCAAGTAGGACGACGTCGTCGTCAGTTTTCATTTGGCCACGTGGCTACTGTGTGCGTCTCTGACTCCACTCTACGTCACTCCACCATGCACGCGTCTTCGGTATCTCCGCGAACTGCTTCGGGGGCGTTCGCGTCCCCCTCTCGTGTCCTGCCACGGCGTTTTCCACCCGTGTCAAGCGTCGGGTCACGCGCGCGCGCCTTCCGCCCCACCGCCGCGTCATCCGCGGACGTCGCGTCCGCGCTGTTCACCAACGACAAGCGGCCCATCATCTTGTTCGACGGCGTGTGTAACCTGTGCAACGGCGGAGTGAACCTGGCGCTTGATTTGGACCCGCCTGGGAAGCTGCGGTTCGCGGCGTTGCAGTCGGCGGCGGGACAGGCGCTGCTTCGCAGAGCGGGCCGGGACGAAAACGACATCTCAAGCATCGTGTTGGTCGAGGAAAACAAGGCGTACACGAAATCAGACGCGGTGCTTCGCATCGCGACGTACCTGGAAAATCCGGCGCTCCCCGCCGCCGCGGCGCTCGGGATGTTCTTCCCGAACTTCGTGAGGGATCTATTGTACGACCTCGTCGCGGACAACAGGTACGAACTGCTTGGAATCAAAGACGAGTGCCGGCTTTCGGACACTAGGTTCGACGACCGGTTTGTGGCGGATGCGCCGGCGGGTACAACGGGGACGACGGGGGAATAGGCGAATCAATACTTGGCGGAAGATTCGTGGCAAGCGCGATACTCATTACTATACCTACAAATGTACTATCAGTCTAAGCAGTCTAAGCAGCCTATCGGATAACTACTACCGACTAGGGTGTTATAAAATACAAAAAATACTCGAATGCTACACGTAAGGAAGGTAACTTCTGTTTGGACGTCCTCCTCCTCCTCCTCCTCCTCGTCTCACCTCCGCAAGCTCGACAATCACGGCGGCCGGCGAGGCGCTTCCACTGTTCCTCTCCCGCCCCGACCGCCGGTCACGCCGACTCCGGTCACTACCGCGCCGCGTTTCCCGCCGCCGCACCTCCTCCGCGTACACGTCGTGCGTGCCTACCGAATCGTCCGTGACGTAATACGCCCTGGCAGGCGTGGTTCTTTGAGCGCGCGCACCTGCGTTTGTGTCTTGCGAGAAACTCCGATTTACGGCAGCCACGCCGCTCCCGTGAGAACTTCTATTTTCTCTCCAGGCCAGCTCGTCGTCATCCCTCTGTATTACCACGCCGCACGCGCCTTTCGCGCGTCCCCAGTACGCCGCGGCTATGACGCACAGAAACGCCAGGGCTAGGAGAAATATCGCGGAGCTCGCGTTTTCGCCGGCGCTACTGCCGAAATCGTACCCGCACTTCGTCATTTCGCCGGCCACTACAAACGGGTCTATGCTCGAGCGAACGTTTAGCGCGATGTCCGTGTTCCCGGGCGGGGTTTTCCCTTCAAGCGAGGCACAAAAACTTCGCACGTCACTCGCGCCGCGCCACTCCTCCCGACTTACCACGTCCGAGTGGTACGAAAACGCGCACCGCGCTACCGTGGGGTTTTGTAGGGGAAGCGCGAGGTTGTTGTTGTTGTTGTTGTTGTTTGTGGGGCTCGAACCTCCGGCCGATTCATCGTTCGGCTCGTTGCTAACCACGTCGCCATCCTCCAAAACCTCCTCCTCATCACCGTCCTCCACTACCAACGCCACGGATCGCACCCAGTGTCTCTGCGCGATGAACTTCCGCCTTCCTTCGGTGTTGTCGCACGCGGCGGCGCACCTTGTGACCGGCGTGTCGTCATCACTTGTTCCCAACTCACACGCATCGCAATCAACCCGGTCCCGGACACTACTTCTGCTCAGGGACCACACGTGGCACTGGAAGGGGGCGAAGCGCGCGGCGCGGCTGGCGTCGGCGCTCGGCACTTTTCGGCCATTCTCGGTTCCGTCTCCGTTTGGCGCGCTTATTGTTACGGTTATTTTTTCCTCAGGCGGGCGCAAGATTTCGTCCCCTAACGAAGTACCTATTGTTCGGGCTATTCGCGCGTACAGCATGTGTGTTGTTGGGGTGCGCGTGAGGTCCTTCCGAGGATCCGCGATATCGGCCTGCACGAAGCCGCCCGTCCCGTTTTTTGGGAAAAGCGACACCGCGAAACCATTCACGCGCGCCTCGAACCCACGCGTGGTCTGCGCGAATCGGTCGGACCCGCCGTCACCCCACGCCCTCGCAACCGCATTGTACCCCAAAATTCGGCCACCGCGCGTGTTGTGAATCGCAGCAGCCGCGCGTTCCACCCCCAGCGTCGAGGCGCCAACCATGACTAAAATAAGCGCGAGAGCCGCGAGAATTGTGCACAAACCGGGAGGCTGGCGGGCCGGCCCAGACCGCCATCCCCCAACCTGACCCCTGCGCGCCCCGCGGTGCGCCAGGGCCATCGCGAGCATCATCGCGCCGTACCCCCCGCGCCGTCGCTCTTCCGAGCGACGGCGCACTCGACTTTGGACGTACCTAGGACGTCACCCTCTCATAAGCCAGCAGATTATTGCGAAAAAGCCACGTGTTTCAAGTCGTAACACAGGAGCGAAAGATGGAAACGAGAGTTTTTCATCTACGTGTGTTATGATACATGGCGTCTGGCGCGGGCTATTGAACTATCGGCGACCACCTCTACCACCGCCGCGCCCCCCGCGACCTCCATCTCCGCGTCCGCCGCGACCTCTTCCTCCGCGACCACCGCCGGCACCCTGGAAAGGGAAAAGAAGAAACAAAGTCAGTCGGCCTGGGGAAAAACAAACGTTGGAAAATCGGTCGAGCGCGACTGATAGCGCTCGCGCGTCGCATCCCCCGCCGCTACGGTCGCTCAGTCGTGATTTTATAATCACCTCCCCTGCCAGGCCGTAGTAGCGGCCCGACAGGGGATAATCCTGACGTGCAAATCTAATATTGTCGATTGATCTTCACGGCGGCCGGCGGGGACGAGTCTGGGAAAAATAAAAACACCTGCGCGACTTTCCAGTCTCGAGAAACACCAAAACGAGCGGGAAACACACGTACCAAGTCTCCCCACCCCTTCCCCTCTCGGAACCCCTTGTCGAAGCTCGCGGGCTTGTATTCGGTCATATCCCGAGCGCTTTCCTTGTCGTTTTGTTTCCCGAGCTGCGGGAGGAAGGTGGAAGGAAAAAGAGTCAGTCTGACTGTTGCGCGCGAAAACAGCCGCGACAAGCGCGCGGGCGACGAGAAGACACTTGTCAAAAACACTTGTCAAAAAACCGTCGAATAGCATGAGCATGGTCTGTCCCGAGAGGTAATAGCAACGACGTCGCGTCCCTCCAGGCAATGGAATATGCTCGGCGCGCGAACGGGAGGATGGCCGCCGTAAGAAATAAATCCGAAGATAAATCCCAATAGCGACCAGCCTACAACCGCCGGCGTTTCTTTAAGGCGTTTTGGCGTGGGATATACACCGTAGATAAGAAGGTGCCCCAAAGCGCTAGGTGTCGGGGCATGCGGGCAGCACGCCCCGCACCCGCCTATTTAGCAGGTTGCGGGTAGAAATTGAACGAAAAACGTCACCCCCAAATCTCGCGGCGTCGAAAA
>Ga0209830_10001217_pt1 | contig 23260 bp, 15 predicted proteins | sample ArcticOcean_MG_C_12_FD_187439 | JGI IMG/M metagenome (GOLD analysis project Ga0209830, IMG submission 187439) | Marine microbial communities from western Arctic Ocean - ArcticOcean_MG_CB8_130 (SPAdes) (version 2) | ecosystem: Environmental > Aquatic > Marine > Oceanic | place: Arctic Ocean...
TGTTGAATCGAGCGGTACTCAAAGCAATCGTTTCGAAATCGAGTAAGATTACAATACGAACGAGAACATACAAATTTTGATGCATACAAAACAAAGCAAAGTTATATTTTTAATTATTATATTTTTATATTGTCATACCAAAATCGTTTATTTGAAACAACACGCACAGGTAACTCCTTCAAATACTTCTCGTTTTCGTACTGTGTGTACGTTGGTACGTTCCGAGTCATAACACCATAGCAGCTTCTGCTGCTGTTTATTTACCATTGCCATTTCCACACAAAATATTATAAAATATAGTTATAAACCGCACGGTTTTGCTGTCGGCTGTGTGTATGACCATTTCTCCTCACTGTTACCATTTCTTAAAGAGTAATAGGCGTCCTTTTATCGCACAAGCGCGCACTGATAGCAGTCTATTATTTTTCTCAACTCCATCATCATCTTCGTCATCGTCATCATCTACAACACCGAAAAAGGGAGATATAATATTAAGCACAATAATAAAGAAGAAGAAGATCAAAATGACAAAGACAGTAACTACGGCGTTTGGAGAGGAAAGTTTTGAGATTCCCGAAGGCTTGAGGGCGAACGCAATACGTTTGATCAAAAATGCCTATGAATCGTGCGTGATAAGCGCAGAAACAAATCAACTTCTTCAAGTAGTAATACCAAAGACTTTGTCAGAAGCGAGCGCGGATAGATTTTTCGTGAGCGTGAGTAGAATCCCAGAAGATCGTGATGGAGGGGGTCAATCGCTTACAAACACTGTCAGAAGAGAGTATCTAAAAGCAATCGCGGCTGATGTAAAACTAGCAACGAAACTGATATCTATGAATTTCGAAGTATGCAGAGAAGCGCTCATCAAGGGAAAACTTACTCTAAGAGAAGTTGCAGAGGAATCGAGAAGAGTCGAAGATAATCACAAGTGGCGTAAAAATGTAATAAAGACACTGCATGAAAAACTTCGACACGGGGAAGAAACAAACAAGAACGATTTAGCTCGATATAGCAAAGCTGCGGCAGAAACCGGGAAATCTAAATGGGTAAAAAATATATTAAAATGGTCCTTTGATTTCTTTGAGCATTACTTTGGTAAAATCGAAGATGAAGAAGAAGAAGAACGAGAAAACTATGAAGAAGGGAAAGGGATTAAGTACAAAAATACCTACAAAAGAACACGAAGAAAATTAATAATAAGTCTTGGTGAAGACGTTGGAAAACTGGCTCCATCTCGAGAATCTATAAATAGGAAAAGAAAAAGAGAGGAAAGTGAAATTGGCGAAGAAGAACATTTCAAAGACGATTTCATAAGAAAAGCGTTGATGGATCTAAAGTTACGATACAGCGGTAATTGTATTTTCGGAAAAAAAAAAAAAAGTTTTCGATTACTAGACGTTGGATCGTGTTGGGATTTCTATCGTGACTTTGAACAAAAAACAAAAAGCAGTCATTTCTGGAAATGCAAAGTAGTTTCATTTGATTTAGAGCCAGAGATAAGCGCAAAAAACGTTCTTAAAGGTGATTTCTTAAACTTACAATTTTTTGACAAAGTTGATGACAAGGATGACGACGACGATGACAACATAATTAAGAAATCCTTCGGTGATGAGAATCTTGAACATCTTGAAGCTTTACGAACGTCAGCTTTTAATGTAGTGATTTTATCTTTGGTCCTGACTTACGTTCCAACGCCAGAGAAACGTTTCCAGATGATTATGAACGCTCGAAAGTGTTTAAAAGCAACCCCGGGAGACGGGCTATTATTGATTGTTGAACCACATGGATTTGATAAAACAAAAGAAAATATTGTGGCAAAAACTTGGCAAAAAACGATTGAAACTGTCGGTTTTCGGGCTCTAGTTAATTCGAAAACTGGGGATGGACTGCACGTGTTAGTATTTGAGACGACCGAATGGAACAATCCTTCAAAAATTGGCAAACTATCCATGGCGTTGGACAAACGTTAGACAAATTTCTTTTCAAACAATGTTGTGTATGTATGATATATAGAAATGAAAATTACTCTTTGCTTTAGTTCAGTCAGCCTCTTCTCTGGAAATTCCAGCTTTCCAATCAATTAAATCTTGAAACGCTTTTTTTTGCTCTTCACGGTTTCTTACCGTCTCCGCGTTTCTTTCTGGATCTAAAAAGCCAGCGGCTTCCCACATTTGCAAGAAATTCTTTTCGGCCTGTTCCAAATTTTCTTTTGATACGCTCTCTTTATTCATCAACGATTTAGCCACTCGATAGAAAGGCAATGCTACGAAAAAGTGCTCTTCTACCTCCTTATCATTACTTTTCGTTAATTCTCCAACTTTTTTCTTCAAATTGCGAATGTCGCTTTCTTCCAAATTCAACTCCGTCGCAGCTTTCGTCATTTTTTCGCATATTTTCGTAATTGCTTTCAATTCATCCTCTCGTATGTAATCGAATTCCCAGTCTTCGCTCGGTGCTAAGAATATTCGCGTCCCTTGTACGAGTTTTGAACGGAGCGAAAATTCCGAGGAGCTCTTATCCTTACTGAGTGACCATCGGGACAGTGAATACAAAGTCAAAGGATTTATATTAATTTTATTCCCAATCACCAGGATTGATTCGTCATCCAATGAAAAATATGCGCCCCCCAATTGAGTATCTACCCTGACGCCTCTCTTCCCGTGTCCAAATTTTAAATGATGTTTTTCTTGCTCCGATAATTTAAGCTCGTGCTCATCGGCTTCATTCTTCATTTTTGCACGCATCTTCTTAGTTACCTTCTTTTTTGTGGATGTTGAATTCGGCGACACATCTTTCTTAAACTCATCCGAAGCCACTTTTGACGTCAACTTTATTTTTTTCGAAACGTGATTAACTCCGACTTCGCTTTTTAATTGAGCTTGTCTCTTCTTCTCCGATCCATTATTATTATTATTGTTGTTGTTGTTGTTGTTGTTGTTATTTTTTCGTGTAGTAGTAGTTGTAGTGGAAGTAGTATTCGTCGTTGTCGTAAGCGCAGTGTTGTTAATATTCTCTTTCTTTCCAACAGGCTGCGCGCCCAAATGAGGTATTTCACTCTTCGGCTTTCTCGGATCACCAATTGCAAACGTGCGTTCTTTTTTTGCTATCTTTGGAATAAAATTTGTCGCCTTTTGACCAGTTAATTTTTGTTGTTGAAACTCCTCGATATTTTCTTTTACTGCTGCGTGCGTTTTCGAAGTTGGTAAACCTTTTTCAATTTCAAGTTCTCCGCGCGTAGTAGCGTTAGTATTATTATTTGTTGATTTTGGTACACTTTTAGTATGTGCTTCGTGATGCATAGTAACATCACCATCACCTTTCTTCAAAGCAGAGCTATCTTTCACAGCAGCAGCAGCGACGGGAATCTTATTCGCAACAGTCTTCGTCGTTGTTGTTGTTGTTAATATCGCCCCTCCTGTCGATTTTGTGTTCTTTAATAGCGCTACATCTCTGTGCATTTTACGAACTTCTTCTTCCAGTGCATTCACTCGAAGCATCGTTGCTTTCAATACGTGATGAGTCTCTTGAAGCTGAGCCATGAGATCAGAAACAACTTTAGTGATACCTTTATCGTATTCGTTCATTTTATTGAAATTTATGTTTCTATGATGTGTGTGTTTTGGCGTGTTTTGGCGTGTGTTTTTTTGAAGTGACCTTCCTATTATCATACCTTTTTTTTCTTCTTTTCATTTTTAAAAATCAGTCCTCATCACAATAAATTCTTTTCATCATGCTCACAGATTTAGACGGGGCATGCATTTATATGTATGTATATACCGGTAGTAAAGTATTAATTGTATGTACAATTTAATTAAAAGGCTAAAATGTGCGTATACATCTATACGAACGTGATGTGACGTATACATACGTTTTCTCTCTAATGCACCGCCATGACCGAAACACCGTTGGGAGCAGAGCCTGCACTCATTTTCTTATTCACTGGCAAATCTGGAATAGCGAAAGCAGCGTTGGTTGCGTCAACGCCTCCTCTAACTACAGCGTCAACCAACTTGCACGTAGAAAACAATTTTTTCGCTCCAAAGACAGAGGCGTTGGATCTTTGCAACGCCCGTCTTAAACTCCTTTCTGTGTTCTCTTTGCTTGTACCGAATCCAAAGGCACATTTTACATCATCTTTTGAATTCATGGAGCCACTCTCGGCGTTGTCTTTAATTCCAACACCGATGGAATCTTCGATTATTAATCTCATGTCCAAACTGACATCCAAAATGCGTCCTCTTCGGACGTCGCTGAAAGTCAGCGAAATTTTTCCATCTTCTTCCAACACAATATTCGAAATGCTCGTAAATGCGTCTCTACACTTTTCGCACTCTCTAACGATTGCTTCTGCGGCTCTTAGCCTCGGGCATATGTTCTGCAAAACGCCCGAGCACCCCGCACCTGGGATGATAATCTTGGAAGAACTATCATCTTCAGCGTTCCATGCGAACGGTGCACCGGCCACTGCAGCAGCAAATTTTTTGACATTTTCAATTCCTAATGGAGAGTCGCTATCGATTAGTTTATTATTGTTGTTGATGTATTGGTAGTTGTTATTGGTTGGAGACTGAATCAGAGTGCAACGTCCTGCGCCAGTTCGTGCGTCTAAAGTTACGAGGAATAATTCTCCAACTCTCAAAGTCAACTCCGCTGATTCTGCGCCGTCGACGCGTTCTAACGAGAACGGTGCTAAAGATGCAATAATAGAATAGTCTTCAGCTAAACTTTCAGCTCTTTTAGCTTTTTGTGAAAGACGAACGCGGCTCGCGAGTCTCATTTTTCCAGGCGTCTGCACGGTTTGAGCGTTTGCGGCAACGGTAAGTCTTCTATTTCCGTTTCCGAGAGACTTCATGGTCGATGCCGATATCATTCTACTCAAATTGATCGTCAATTCTTTGTTGTTTTCCAAAGTTGGATCGTTTTGCACCGCAATTCGCATTTCTTCAACGCGCTCTTTCAATATTTCAACCTCATTGGGCAGCGAGTTTTTCTTTTCCGATTTTTCTTGGACAGTTGTTTCCAGTTTTTCATCTACATTTGTCGCAGCTTTCAAAGCCGCCCGCGAATCTAAAACAGCGTTTAAGATATCTTTACGATTCGCATCTGGTTTTTTCGCGTTTTCTATGGCGAGCATTTGCTCTGAACGTTTCTTACACAAAACTTCGAGTCTTCGTTCAGCAACATGCCTCAACTCTACGAGACGATTGCGCGACTGACGCACAGAGTCCTTTGAATTTTGGGCAATTTTTTCGTGGGCCCGTAAAGCTTCATTCACAGTCGTTTCTGCGTTGAATTTGCGTCGATCAAAACGCTCGCTTGCTTCCAATTTGCATTTTTTTTTCAGCGCTTGACCAGCCTTAGAAACTTCGCGCTGATGCTGCTGATTATCGGAAGAGGCTAAACGAAGAAACATTGGTTGCGCTATTTCAACTTCAGAACGCAATTTCTCAACATCTGCAGATAAAGAGTGCATTTTTTCACCGAGATCTTCATGAAACGATTCCAAAGCTTCAATTAATGGGTTTACAAGACAGACAATTTTCAGCGCATCTTCGCACGTTTCCGGAGGTGGGTTTGATGCCAACTGTCCAAATGCAATTGAACTCCGTCGCATGTTTTCAGCTGGGACAAACGAAACCTGACACGCATGATATAAATCGGAAAGCTCCAATGGTTTTGCATCCTTAGCTAATAGAGCATCTGGAATCGGCGGCAATTCGACGGGTAAGCCTTTTAACACGCCTTTCCTTGCCGGTGTACCAAAATTCCGCGCCTTGTCGTTATCAAAAGTTGGTGTGTAATGACCGTGTAACTCTGATCGATCCAACAACATCAAAGCAGATGAACGTCTATTCTTGTTATATCTCGCACTCGGTGTATTGTACATTTGACTCTGACGACGAAAGATATCATCCTTCGTCACCGTCACAGATTGCATATTTGGACCGTTGACATCAACTTGATAATTCAACCGCATCGTTTGTAAAGCCTCTTGTCCGTGCTGCTGTTTACGAAGTGCTTCAGCCATGCGCAGTGTAGATTCTCCCGGAGTGAAACCATCATGTTCGCTCTTCGCGTTTGAACTTGGGCCATCAAACGGCGTTTGAAGTTGCCCCTGCATAATATTATTTGCACCGCCACCACCATCAGCAAATAATGGGCCGGTTGAATTGGCGACATTCCCCCCTAAAGTCATGGACGGCGTTTCCTGCGCAGATGAAGAAAGTGTATTGGTTGTGGTCAATTGTTGCGTTCCAGTCAATCTCCGAGTCGCATTTGCACCTGGCCCGTACAAGAATTCATATGTCTCCGTTCCCATCTCCTTATTTGCATTTGCTCTCAAGTCAATTTCGTTGAAGTCATCGTCGTCGTATCCCATGGTCACATTAATTGTTCCTGTATTCATCGTTGTAGTGTTGTGATTATTGTTATTCAATTTTGCATTTACATTCGCAGTCGCCGTCGCTGGGGTGATCGTAGCATTTTCTCGAGAGCTTCCGTCTATATCGACGAGGTTCGGATCTAGAGAGCTATCAAACCCAAATGTAAAACTCGGTGTAATTGGTTGCAGCTTAACATTATTAACGTTATTATTTTGGATCATCGATTCATCAATTGAGTTCGTAATGTTCAATTTTTCGGTACCACCCGACGTATAATGCGAAGCTATCGATTGATTGTTGTTTACGGTGACATTCAAAGCGCTACCACCAGTGAATTCATCTTCTCGCACTCCCTCTTCATGTTGCTCTATAGACGCGTCCAATTCGTCATTTCTATTATCAGCGTTTGCATTTTCTTTACCTGCGTCTTCTTCTTCTTCTTCTTTCGATTTGGCGAGCAAAGAATCTTCCTCATCCTCGTCCAACAATCTCGATATTGACGGAACCGCTTCGGTAATAATTGCAGTCATCGTAGCACCTTCGTCTCTCATTGGGAAATCTTTGAGTTCATCTTTTTCATCTTCTTCAACTAAATTTGACATACTTGGAATCATCGAAGTAGTAAAGCCTTCGGTAGGGTGATAGCTAAACCCAGACGTCGTTTGATTCGCGCGTGCATCCAAAATATCTGCATAGTCGTCGTCCTCCTCTTCTTCTTGCAACGGTTCCAAACCACTCACAGGAAAATCAACTTCGTCGTCGTCGTTAATGGTTGATTCGTTTAATAAACTTCGATTCAACAGCGTTTCTTCTAATCGTTCATTTCCAAAAGAATCGCGCTCTTTTAAGTCGCCCTCCTGTTATTGTTTTTGTTTTTGGAAAAAGGAAAAAGGAAAAACACGACGAGGATTAGTATTTTTTTAGCTCGCTGAAGCGCCGAGTGCGCGAACTCAAACAATTCATCCCCATCCATCTGTTTAATAATAACACATAAAAACATTAGCAGAGAGGAAGAGATCATGTATGATTTCGTTCCTTTTTAAATAAAACTCGCGTGCGCTTGTGCAGCACCACTTTAGCTGCGCGAGTGTAAAAAATTCAAACACACAAGTTCCCCTTGATAGCGAGCGTTTAGTTAGTTCCTACGTACCTTGTAAAACTCTCTTACTTTCTCCAGTTCTTTCGGTTGAGCGAACGAGACGCGTCTTCCTCCCACGCTTTGTCTTCTCTTCGTTTTTGTTTGGAACGACGGTGATCGCGCTATAGATCTCGATTGTGGGTCTACTGTTTGAATTTTCGCAGCTATGCTCGTTGTCATATTTGCTTGCAAAAACAATTCTTCCTCCTCCTCGTTGTTTTTGTGCTCGCTTGTTGAGACTGTCGTTTTACGTCGCTGAGACGCATTCGGAGCTAATGCATCACCCAACGCAAGTTTCCGCTCACGCTTAAGGATCTATTTAATTAATAAAAGAAGAAGGGTCAGTAGGGAGAGAGAGAGAGAGAAAGAAAACACAAACAAAAACCAATCATTTTTTTTCCCGTTTGAATTTCATTTCAACACACTGTGTCTGTGATTTTTGTATTTGTTGAAAGAGAGCGAAAGATTCGAAACAACGAACGAACGAACGATGAAAGATATAAAATGTAAAACGCACAGATGAAGGCGTCGGCTCGCCATTCTCACTCGCTTGCCGAATATTCTCTTTGCTCGTGTCGTCATCCATTCTTTTTGATGTTTTGAATGTTGTTATTTGAGGCAAAATGAATGTTCACGGGAGGGACAGCACGGTCCAAAAAAAAAAAAAAAAAAAAAAAAAAAAATTCAAAAACGCCGGATTTGACAACCGTGTAAATTTCTGAATTTCTCCATCCATCTCCCCATCCAGCTGCCATCATCATCAAAAAAGATTGATGAAGTAAAAACGATGATGAATTTGTCGAAAGCAGAGAGATGTTTATATCTAAATATAATGACTTAAAATTTCAATGCTTTTAGTGTAGGGCATCATGCATCGACGCCCTTAGAAATTGTGGCGCTTTCAGCGTATTTACAAGCTCGTATTCGGAGTTTCGTAAGCAGGTTATGAGGACGCTTGTGATCCTTTTTTGTATGTACCCTGTACATCTCACTTTCTTTATTTTTTGTTTTGAGAGAGAGAGGAGTGTTTGCGATATTTCTTTCTTTTCAAAAACAAAATACACGTAGAAAAACAATAAATATTTTAAAAACACACACATACACACACACAACACAATAAACCAAGCAAAACGAAGAAAAACGAGAGTTATTATAATTAAACTCGCACGTAGAGTGCGCTCTCTTTCTCTCGTTTCTTGTACATTTATTCAAGGATATAATCACGACGAACTCACAGCGTTTTTGAAAAGAGGAAGTAGAAGAAGAAGAGAGAGAAAGGAAGAAGACAGTAGAGAATTATTTTAACATTTTTCTTTTCTATCCACCATCCACACAATTTAGAAAAAACAAAAAAAAAATCAGAGGTGCAAAAGTATATGTTTCATAACCAGATTTACATTAAAACAGAAATTCAGCATTCGAGCGAGAGATAGAGAAGGTTGGGTTGGGTTTTAGGGTTTGGGTGTTTCAATTTCCTGAATGCGTGCGCGTTTATGCTCGTTTATCACGCGCACGCCTTTCTTTCTGCTTTCGGTTTTTTTTTGACTTTTTTTGTTTTTTTTTCGCAAAAAATCTCTCTCTTCTCTTTTGTCTGTCTCTGTCTGTCCCGTTCGTGTTTGTGTTTAACTTTCCTCCTCTCTCGCGCGTGACGCGTGATTAAATAAAATCAAATTTTCGAAATAATAATTGCGAGAGAGAGAGAGAGTGAGTGAGTGTGTGTGTGTGTGTGTGACGTTTCTGTTGAAAGCTCTCGCGCGCGCGCGCGAAAATTCAAAAACCCAAACAAGAACTATATTACTTCCTTTTTGTGGGGGGGGCGGCGAAGAAAAAAATTGAAAAAGAAAATTTGAACAGAACTTGAATCCAATTCAATTTGAATAATTCCTCATTATATTATAAATAAAGTACATAACATACACAATGCCAGCTGCACCGAAAAAGACTCCAACCACTAAGAAAGCGCCGAAGAAGGTCGCGCCGAAGAAAGTCGCAAAGAAAGTGACAAAGAAGGCCGCTGCGCCGAAAAAGACTGCTGCGGCAAAGAAGGCCCCGAAGAAGAAGGCTGCAGCACCGAAGAAGGCGAAGGCTGCACCAAAGAAGAAGGCTGCACCAAAGAAGAAGGCTGCACCAAAGAAGAAGGCTGCACCAAAGAAGTAAAGCAACTACATTGTTTATAAATATTTTATGGAGAAGTTGGAAAGGATGGATGGAGGGACTCTGGTCGAAAACGCGATCGGAAATTTAAATTTGAATGAAATTTAATCGTTAGAGCAATTACAACGTTCCAATTTAAAAGGATCGTGTGATGACTTTTGTATTAAACAATCTAAATCATTAAAAAAGTATACATATCTGGATATCTAAAGAAAATGCACAACCTAATTGATCGTTCCCCGTCGTTTATTTGTTAATTTAATCAAATTATGTAACCTTTACGCGCGTTGAAATGATTCAATCTCTTTTTTTATAATCGGGTGACGAAAGGAAAAACGAAAAAACTAGTTTCAAGTTTTTCAAATTGAAAGTTTAAGAAAACGCGCGTTGATTCGACTCATTGCATCAAAAAATGTACATTTAAAGATTTCAATCGAAAGGTATATGTCTCTTGATTTATATTTCAAAATTTGACGATCAAAAGAGCAAAGAAATTGAACTCTCGCGACCGCTTACTTCTTTTCTCTTCGCGGGCGTCTCTCGTGCTCGTAAAACGAGGTCAACGCGTACGTCATATACATCGAAAAATCGTCCTCATTAATCAATCTTTATGGAACGAAATCGATGCAGATCGAACAAAAAACCAACCTCAAATGATATTCTCTTATTAATTTTTGTATTGAATGCGTAATATCGAAGACGAAGCGTTCGGAGTCCTGAGACGCTTGCGAGACGTTTCTGTTTTCGCGACTCCGACGAAACCGCACACTACCATCACCAATCTTCAATTTAACAAATTTTAATGATCGAAATGGATTGTATGATCATTTTTCGTATTTATTTGAGTCTTTTTTATCGTAATATCACCTTAAATGATTACAATAAACAAGATTTTATTTTGTTCGATCTCGCGTCACTCGTCCCTTTTTAATCCTCCTTTTGCCTTTCTTCTAAACAGAATAAACGATAAAATCGTCGAAAAATTAACAAGCCAATGCCGCTCTGTTAACTAATCAATTTTAACTCTCGAACATTTAATCAATATCTATATAACACAGTGCATCTTTTTATAATCTTCTTCTTCTTAAAATTTCACTCGAACTTAGTCTCTTCTACGCCTCTCTTCGGAAATCAAAACTAAATTCTCTTTCCAAATCACAAACGGACACTCCTGATGATGCTTTCTTTATCTCATCACAGGAAGATCCAGGCCGCAAAAAAAAAAAAAATGCAAAAAAAAAAGCCATCTCCTCTCTCGTCTCTCTTTGCTGAAGCAAAAAAAAATTCTCCTCTCAAAACACGCTGCTCTCTTACTCTTAATATTACTATATAATGAATAAGATCTCAACACACGGATTGCATATGAATTGCACGTTTTTACAAATGCTTTGATTGTCTTGTTTTGTTTTGTTTTGTTTCGCGCGGGGGCGTGTTTGTGCTTGAAGAGAGAAGAAAGAAAAGTAAAAGAAAATTTATATCGCGCGCGAGAGATATATTTTCTTCTTTTCTTGACCGGTTTCGGTGGACGTTTCCTATTTTTTTCATTCACACGTAGAACAAAACTATACAAAAAAGCACCCGCTCTCCTATCTCTCTCTGTCTCTGCGTGATACATATGTAAATTTTCTCACTACAAAAACAGAGGTCTATTTTTTTAAGTTCTGTCCGGTTACCCCCCCCCTAATTATTAAGGCGAAATAGCAGTAAAGAAACCAGGAACGCGTGGATCGCCTCGAGGCGACTGGTTAGTTTGCGTCCGGTTTCCTTCTGATATCCCGCGTAAAGTTATCAAAGGAGAGCAAGAATAATCATCTTTACATATCCTGATGACAACGTTCAAGTTGGTTGCAAGTATACGTATTTTAAAAAATTGAAAATTTTCAGTTTTTCACGAAATCTCGATTCTTCTTTTGATAACTACGCAGCGCGCGCGATTAAGAATCACGTGCGATAACTTTTTTTGACAATAAATAGGTATTGAACACGCAGTAAGCTTTTAATAACGACATGATGTTTTGCTCTGCGGCGGCTTCTACCAGTGGTAGAGTTTCTCATACTATATGCAACAGAACCTTTCCGACAGAAAAAGATCGAAGGGGTACTTCTTCGTTAGACGCGAGAGCGTATTCTTTTTCAAGAAGAAGTGATGGTTCTTCAAAGTCATCGTCGTCATCGTTTGTTAGAAAAAGTAATGAACGAAAAAGATATTTGAGCGCAAACTTTTCCGCAAGTGCCTCTGGATTCTTCAGCGCTGCGAATAACGAAGTTAATAACGTAAAAAAGCTCGACCAATCAATCAAGCTGTACGAAAAACTCGAAAGAGAAATTCGAACCTCTGATTGGAAATCGCTATCGCTTTCCGATTGCGTAATAAAACTCGCCTTGAATGAACCTTCGGTTACGTTACGAGACAGGGTGATGGTAAGTTTATGCGCGGAAGCGATGTCTATTATACCAGAATGTGGATTAGAGAATGCTTCTTTGGTCATATCACTGGCTTTGAAGCACGCGTTGATTGAAAACGGTATTGATTTAAGTACGATTGAGGTAAAAGTTGGATACGTCAAATCTATAAGAAATAAAAGAGTCCGATGTGATGCTCACGTGTGGTTAGAGGTGGACCATAGAATTATAGATTTGAGTGTAGATGGAGTTCAAATTGTGGAAATGGCAAGGAAGGCGGGGGTTCCGTACGAAGATGTCGAAAAAATGGCAAAGCACTTTTCGATGGACCTAGCAAAAGAAATTAATAAAGATATTCGACCGGCGACAGTTTTAGGCGTACCCATTGTACTGAATGAGTGCGTTCTTCATGGCTTAATGTTGAAAGAACCACCGCTGACCGTTGAGGGTGCAGCAAATGCTATCGAAACGGCAAGAAAGTACGAGCACGCAGTTCAAAATTTGACAATCAAGGACATTGCACAGAATTTAGAAAACAATAATAATGCAGATTTGAAAAGCTCATTTTTAAGACTTTCGAGCATTCAAATTGAACGCGTAATTTCGGCAAAGAATAAGTTCATTGCATTTGAAGACGCCGCGGAGAAGATGGATAAAGCGCTTCAGAGAATTGAACGCGTGAATGCCAGAAAAATTGGACCAAGATAGAGCCAATACGTCGTCTTCTGCTTCCTCTTCCTTTTCACACAATGTAAATAATTCAAAAACGCGCATTAGAAATATACTTTATTATTATGATCGTATACGAAATATCTTTATTATATCTATAACTTATTTCTTCTTTATTATAATTCTTTGTATCACGCTGTTTCGGAAGATGTATCTTTTGTCGTCGTTGGTCTCCTACTGCTAGTGCTAGCGCTAGTGCTACTTCTCGTAGTGTTTGACGATGATGGAGAATCATCTACCGAAGACGACACTTTCAACTTATTCATCTTTTCGATTTCAATTTCTGCATATCTCTTTAATAATTTTTCTTGCTCTTCATTCATGTCGCTCGTTTTCGGAATTTTAACTTTAAATTTAACGTATAAGTCTCCCTTATACATCCCTAATCCATCCAAAACAGTAGGTAAACCTCTTCCCCTTAGTCTCACGCGGTCGTTATGTTGCGTCCCAGGTTTCACTTTAACCCTTAGAACATCTTCACTTGGCGTTGAAGTTTTCACTTCACCTCCAAAAATTGCTTCAGAGAGATTTAAAGAAACCGAAGTGATGACATCTGCTCCCACACGCTCGAAATTGGGATCATCCAAAATCCGAATCGTGACATATAAATTTCCTGCCTGTCGCCCTTGCATTTCGGGATCAATACCTTGCCCGTGTAATCTTAAACGCTGCCCATCTTCTATACCTGGTGGAACATCAACAATAATATCTCTCCCTTTAACCGTTTTTCTCTTTCCATCTTTATCTTGAACAATTGTATCCGGCACTCTCAACGTTTTCTTGGCTCCGAAACATACCTCTTTCAAAGTAATCATTGTCTGCCCTTGTACATCAAACGACTGACGCCCAAACGGTGACTGCCTTTGACTACCAAACATTTGCCCAAAAATCGACTCAAAAGGGTCACCGTCACTCATATCACCCTCATAATGTACTCTAAATCCTCCACCGGGTCCTCCAAAACCTTCAAACCCTTGAAAACCACCCGCCTGATAGCTTCCCTGTCCCTGTCCTCCTCCAGCTCCTCCTCCTCCGTTCTGCATTTGTTCATAAGTATCATGTCCCACCGAGTCGTAGGTTTGTCTCGAATTTTGGTCTTTCAAACATTCGTACGCCTTCTGTACCTCCTGAAATTTCTTCTCCGTGGCTTCATCTTTTGCTTTATCCGAAGAGTCCGGATGGTATTTCTTCGCCAAATTATAATAAGCTTTTTTAATCTCTGCTTGCGAAGCGCTTTTAGGAACGTCCAATGTATCGTAATACGTCTTTGCTAAAAGAGCTTTGGAAGACGAAACGAAGGTTCTTCTACTCGTCGTCGTCATCGTTCCAAAGCAGCAAAATCTACTACTACTTCTCATTCTTGATTTGTTGTTATTTATAATACTATTACTATCTTTTATATGCGAGAAGCGTGTGGCATAATATTGTTGGTTATTATTATTATAACTATTCTCGTTGTTCAAAATCGCCGCTTTTACAATAAAAGACTTTGCATTATGGTGGTGGTTGTGGTAATACCCGCTTCGTTGTTGTCGTCGTCTCGATGATGAAGAGTAATCTTCATCATCATCATCATCATGGACAATAATTATTTTTGTTTGTTGAGCAATACTGCCGAAAGTCGTTGCTTGCTTTTCCGTCATTGATGCGATAAAATTCGCCAATCTACTGCCTTCACGCGGTGTTATCAGAGACTGTGCTGCGCTGCTGCGACGCATGTTGTTGTATATCCCCTATCTCTTTCTTATTATGTTTCTTCTTCTTTTTTTGAAGAATAATCAAGCCTGTTGATGATGCTGCTTTGCTGCATCAGCAACCTGCTGATGCCTTCTCTTACAATTAGGACATTAGAATAGCGTTAGAAATTTCCCGCGCGACGACGACGTAAAAAGAAAAAATTATTTTTATTTTTAGTGTCTGTCTAACCATCATTGTGTGTGTGTGTGTGTGTGTGTGTGTGTGAGAGAGAGAGAGAGTTTGTGTGAGTGAGTTATTACTTTCTTACTTTCTACGGAGATTTTATCAATATTTATCTTCATCATGTGGTCCACGATGCGATGTTCGTCGATGGGAACGACGACGGCGAAGCAAAGAAGTTTTCTTTTCGCGGAAAATAAAAAAAACAGCCCAAGAGAGCCGCAAAGAATAGATACGAGAGTATACATGGGCAGGAAGGCTGCAAAAGTTGCCCAAACTAAGAATAAAAACGACGCCATTCGCACAAAACTGTATGGCAAATTCGGAAAGGAAATTGCTCGTGCAGCGAAAGAAGGTGGTACGGGAACTGACAACGTGCGTTTGCAAACGATCTTGAAGGATGCTAAAAGAATGTCCGTACCTGCAGATTTGATTGAGCGAAACTTGAAGAAGGCTAGCGAGGCAAAAGGGGGCGATTTCATGGAATTGACGTATGAATGTTATGGACACGGAGGCGTAGGCATAGTCATGGAAGGTCAGTATATTTCTCACTTTACTTTACTTTGTTTAACTTAAAATTTTCTCAACTTCTTCTTGTAAAAACAACACACACATACATACGCAGTATTGTCGGATAACGTGAACAGGTGCGCGGGAGATATACCGATGGCTGTGAAAAAAGGAGGCGGAAAAATGGCCGAGTCGGGATCTGTGCTTTTCAACTTTGAACGAAAAGGACTCGTGTACTTGAAATCTGGAGATGAAGAAGCAATTTTTGAAGCTGCCATCGAAGCTGGAGCAGATGATATCAAAAAAAACGACGAATTTTCTAAGACTGGTTACGTAGTTATTTCAGAATACCAATCGTTTGCAAGTGTGAAAGATGCTTTAATTGACAAGGGATTTGATGTTGACGCGGAAAATTCCGGGTTGAAGCTGTTACCGTTAGCAAAGATAGACGTCTCGGACGAAGACGCGGAGGCAAACGAGATTTTATTAGAAAAGATTTTAGAGATTGAAGACGTTGATGCAGTGTTTACGCAAATGGATCGAGTTTAATTCATAAAGCGAGAGTAAAATATTTTTTATAAACAAGCTACTATTTATTTACCGAGTAAACCCTCCTTAACTCCAGGTTCATCGGGCACGATACCTAAAACACTTCTTGGTATGCATGGCAATACAGTTTTCGGGTTAAAGCCGTTCTCACCAGGTCGCAATGACGCTTGTTCGTAAAATACACCGCTCGCCATGATCAAGCACACCGCCCACGCGCCTTCCAACGATGCGTGATTTTTCCAAATAAAGTAGTTGACAACTTCTGCCAAAAATTTATTACACGTCGCAACAACGGCACAGGATGTCGCGCTCAAAGCATCTCTGATGAGCATAGTGAAAACTCCCATGCCGACTCCAAAAACGCATGAACAAACCAACGCAATTACTCCCCGGTTTGCAAAGACCAAATCATTCCCATCAGAATCTTTCATATTACTCACATTCTCAAGTTCTGACGACATCCACGACATAATAATTCCAACCGGTATGGATAAAGTATTTACCAAAAAAGTTCTCGACCAAGAGTTCATTTGGTATCTGTTAATTGTATCTTTTGCCACACCGCCTTCGATACACGCGACAAATACGAATATCGCGCAATACACGTACGCAATCGGCTCTGATTTAACATCTCCAGATACGTACCAAATCGCCCCTGCCGTTATACCTAACATTGCAAAAATAGATTTTGCGCTTGGAAACATTCTTCCCATGAATAAGTAATCCAAGAAAGATAGCGCTATTGGTGTCGTAGATTTGAAAGCTATGAACGTTTCCAATGGTGCGACTTTCATCACCCACATGCCTGAACTCAAAAGAGCGAAAAAACAGGCGACAAAAGGTAAAAACCCAATCGATGTATGCATGTTTATGTTTTCTAATTTGATCAATCCAAGGCAGTGCGCCATTGCGAGTAGTATCGATGCCGTCGTAAACTGAATTACCAGAATTATATTTGGCACTGGCAAATCTGAGACAGCAATTTTGTTCACAACAGAAAGTTGCGAACCGATTATACAATCTGTGTGTGGTTTATAGTAATTAAATAGTAATATAGAAATGATTGAGAAAGAGAGAGAGAGAGTGGTTAGTTAACAACGTGATCGTGATGTGTGTGTGTGTGTGTGTGTGTGTTCTTCTTATTTATTTTCTATACATACGCGCGCGAAAGAAAAACCGCAAAAAAAACGGAGGACGCGGGAGTGAGAACAAAATCATTTTATAAATTTTATATAACAAACAAAAGTACTTACAGCCAACGATGATAGTTAAGACTTTAACGTTGTTCCAAAGATGGGTGGTCTCGCCGTAGTAAGCGGCACCATCGACGTATTTTTTTGGCGTCATAGTTTAACGCACTATTACTATTATATTTATGAAGTTTAGAATGAGAGTTGTGTAGTATAGTCGTTTTTGCTTTTTCTTCCATCAAAAATCCAAAAACAAACTGCAAAACTACGAAATCATTTCTAGTTCCATCAAAAATCCAAAAACAAACTGCAAAGAGCATCAGACTACTAACTGAATGACTTTTGACTGATTGATGCTCACAGACAGCAGACAAAAAAAAGACAGTGAACACTGGTGAAAGACAGAAATCTCTAGTCTTCTTCTCTTCTTCCTATTATTAAGAATTTATTTATATGTTTATTTATTTTCATTTATTTTTACTCGCGCTTGTACACGCTTAAAACACAACCGACTAATTATCAAAGCTAAAAACGACTAAGTGCTGTATATTTATTGTTGTAGTATATTTAGAAAACAACGTGATAGCGCCCCGTGCCAACATAACACTCTCTCTTGCGCTCGCACGATGCCGATATTTTCTTTCCAACTAAAATGCAAACACACTCAACTATTAACCGTGGACACCGCCTTTATTCTTCGAGTCCCCACCGATTTCAAACGTCTTGCATCGTTTAATTTTATGCATGCAAGAGCGTTTGCACGTGTTGCAAGTAAGTTTCAAGACAATCTTCTTCGTAGTCTTTGCTTTTTTGTGGAAAACCGGTTTGGTTTGACCTCCATAACCGGATTGTTTTCTGTCGTAACGGCGTTTACCTATTGATATTGATGTTAATAGTTGAGAAATAAGTTTATTTATTATTAGTATTTTATATATATATATATATATATATTTATATGTAAACAACCACGCGAGACGAACGAACTGATGAAGAAGATGATGTGATTTTTGTCTTTCTCCCCTCTTCTCTCTCATACAAAAACACAAATTTCTCTTCTCTCTCTTTTGACCCTCCTCTCGCCGCGAACGCGTGAATCGAAAATTTGAAAACGCGTCGTTGTTTGTTGTTTAGTGAACCTTTCACGAGCGACGCGCTGAGTAACTATATACGAATATAAGAAATCGTCGTCGATATATATTCGCATTAATGCGCGTTGCTCTACTTTCGCGTGCATCGTTCGCACAAACTCGTCTCCGGATGGACGGCAGAGCGTGAACCCGAGAGGCGCATTTGAAGGAAAAAAAAGAGAATTTTGCGTACCTTGCGCGTATAAAGACGCCTTTCCGGTTTTGTATTGCGTAACTTTTTGAACGGCATGCTTTTTGCACCCTTTGCAGAACGTTCGTCGAGTTTTGGGAACCTATAGTAATATTCGGAAGAGGCAAACGCGGGTCAGTTTCCGATTTTTTTCGTAGTATACGCGCGCGCGCGCGATTTAGAAAAAAGAGAGAGAGAACAGCGATACGCGCGCGAACGCGAAACATTTAAATAAACGAATAGATACTCGATAGACGAATATTTCTAAAACTAAACAAGTCGTGTATTTAAAAAACGATAACTTACGTTAACCATTCTCTATACTATTAGTACACTTTGCACGCAGCTTTTGTGATGCTTTTCTCTTTCTTTCTTTTTTCCATCATCAGCGTTTCTCCAATCTGCTGCATTAGTGCATTTTTTCGGCCCTTTGATTTCGTTTTACATTTGCACAAAACATCATAATTTTAATACAATAATAGTAATACTATAAAGAGAGAGATAGTTCGTGATGGAAAAACACCATAAATTGCGAAGACCGGCTGGATCTAGCATTCACGCGTGCAATATATGCGGCATTGAAGGCCATCAAGCGATGAATTGCGTGAATGGAACTGTCGATTGGGGGCGAAAGTGGCCAAAGGAAATGTTTCAATTCGAACAGTTTGAATATGCGAAAAAGAGAGAAGAACCGGATTACCAAGCTATCGCGAGAGATGCTAAAGCGTACGCGGAGAAGATGAAGAAGAAAATTGAAAAGAGGGAAAAGAGAAATCGAGGTGAGGACGTTAGCGACAGCGAAGAGGAGGAAGTAGAGGCGAAAAAATTAGATGAAAAAATACGAAAGCAGGCAGAGTTCATGTTAACAAGTAAACCCGCGCTAAACGAAGAAAAAAAGAACATCGAGAGCGGAGGAGGAGGCTGGCTCGTTTACTATGACAATGTGGGAAGACCGTATTATCACAATGCTAAGCTTGGGAAAACGCAATGGACTCCACCGGATGTGGTTAAGTGAATAAGATAAGAAGTTTGTTTGTGTGTGTGTATGCGTGGAGTGTGTGTGCGGTGTGTGCACGGTCTTCCCTCAAAAAATAGTTAAATACATATGATAGCGCGCGAGCTCTTCTCCTGTATACATAGCACTCAGCAGCAGAAGAGCGTAAGATAAATAGAAAATGTTGTAATTAATGCAGATATATCGTACGCGTAGAATTGATATAGAAGGAGACACAAATAATCGATATTCGTTTATATTTTAGACTTTGTGCGGCGCGCAACTGCAACAAAACCCTGAAATCTTATACAATTCTTTGAATCAACGCATTTTCGTTCGCGTCCAATATATACGCCTTCAACTCTTCTTTAGTAACCCAAGCGAAATCGTCTAGAACAGAAGATAATATAACTTTACCGTCTAAGTAGGTCGCTCGATGATAAAAATTCGTTCCTTCAACGAGTGTGTAATGAGCCATAGGGCAGTTCCCGACCATCTGATATTCCAGTCCATTATTACTACTACTACCTTCGGAACTGCCGTCGTCATCTAATTCTTTATTTTCCTCCAGATCGCCGTCATTGCTAGCACTAAATTTCTGTTTACCATACCCTCGGTATATTTTTGCGTTCTTCAACGCCTTTTCAACCGCGCTCTCCGCCGTCGTGCGCATCGTCCATTCAACTTCTCTCCTTGCTCGCGGAAACCCCCACGTCTCCTTACCTTTCTCCTTGACGACTAAAAACAAAAATTCCCTCAGCTTCCTATTCGTAGTTTTTACGTTATCTTCTTCTTGAGTTTCAACGCTCGCAGGTTGATACTTTTCGAGCGTGCTTACACCGCCCTCTTCGCCTTCATTACTTTCCACGGGTGCTTTTGCGGCGATTAACTCTTCGGGCAACACTTTTTGAAATCTCGCGTTGTACGCTCTCGACCATACTTCATACTCGCTTTCCCAATTTTCAGGTAGCGAGTTAACAACAGGTAATCGCTCTACGATGACATTTGCGTAAAAAGGCTCTTGAGCTACTACATCTGCCTCTTTGATTGTAGGAATTTTATACGTGGAAGTTTCACTGAAAGGAGGCTTCAGGAAATTACTTTTCGGTTTTCTTTTCGTCCATGTCTTGTTCGCTTTTGTTGCGTATCCACGACGATAAAGATTCAGATAACTCTTCAGATAATGATGATGATGATGAACACCATATGGGCGAGGAATAATACTATTTCCTACTAAATAGTTATCGCTCTTGCTAGATTGACTTTTGTAAATATCCTCAAATAACGAAGCCGATGATTTTGAAGATGATGATGATGATGAAGACGAAGTTCTGCGCAAAATCCTATTCATACAATCGACGTTAAATGAAGAATATAATGAAGAAGAGCAGAAGGAGGAGGAGGAGGAGTAGGTAGCGGCGGAATCAGCTGTAAAACGACCCAGACGACGGAACATATATCCTTCTTTTTTACGAGAGTATAATAGTAGAGAGACAACGAAAGATTAAATGAGAATAAGCAGAAAGAAAGTGACTGCTGATGGTACTGTCAGCAGGCGGCAGGATGTTTGCTACTTTGCTTTTACGCATTTACGGCTAACTGCTAACGGCTTTCTTCTAGCGCTTTACTCAAGTATGCCAATAACCCAATAAACTCGTATCTCGTGAATAATAACTACGACGATATAAAACTGACTACTCCTATAAACTGACTACTCCTATAAACAAACTCTACTAAAAATCTCTATACTAACTAAACGAAGCGGGGACGTCATTGTCGCCCATTCATAAAAGCTTCGTAACTAGCTTTCCGAATTTCTTTCTCTGAATCGAAGTACGCAAACGCGGCATCCATGGATCGCAAAATAGAACGGATTCTACGAGTTGCTTCATTCCGCTTATCACTACTTAACGAAGATTTTAAATTTGAAATCGCATCGTAGAGTTCGCCTAACGCATCGTTCAGCTTACTTGCAGATTCCCAAGAGGTCGACGTAACAAATGGTGCTTTTCGCCAAAAATGTATTAAATATTCTTCGACTTTTGCGGCAATTTTCTTCAAAACCAATGCTTCGGTTTCTGCTAGTAAATGATGGCGGTGTATTTTATTTCCGCTCTTCTCCAATGACGAAAAAGAATCGAAGGAAGATATGTGCGATGTCGCCGTTTCACTCTCGTCACGCCAAAGAGATTGCGTTACCGACTTTAAAGTTATCAACGCCGATGCTTCTTCCTCTTCTTCTTCCTCTTCTTTCTCACCACCATACCTTTTCATCGAACAACGTCCTAATTCGATCGCCTCTTCAAACGACTTTGCTTCTTCTCTGCGCTTCTTATTCTTCATCGTCTTTTTCTCCTTTTTTTTAGTTCCTTGCTTTTCTTGGTTTCTTGCTCCCGAATCGTTTTTAGGTTCTTTCTTCCGAAAGTACGCTGACGCATCAGCTACCGCGAGTTCCATTCTCTTTGGTTCATCTTGAGCTGGATTCAAATCTTCAAGGAAAAACTCTTCTCCAGTATCCATATCATCAACGTCATCATTACTCTCGTTTCCATCAACTCTTTCGTGCTTTTTTCGTTTAGCTCCAATTGAAATCACCTTCCTCAATCGCTCTTCCAAAGCATCCCTATCTTCTTTTTCTGCAATTATTGCCGCGGTTGTCGCATTTGTTGCGACTGAATCTTCGCCTCTTGGTCGACCACGAAGCACAACTTCACCATGTCTATTCAAATCTCTAGCAATATCCATCTTAGATAAAGAGTCATCGTCACCAACAAAAGTTGTCATTTGACCGACGGTGCCTTTTCCGACCTTTTTTTTGACTTGTTCTTTCATTCCTTGATAACGATCAAAAACTCCATACGAGGATTTACCGTTGACTAGTGCGTCGTCTTTATCTACCTGTAAATTCACGAATTCGCTCACCGCCTCCACTTGCTTCTTCTTTAACGTTTCATCTTCTAAACGTCTCGAGAATAGGATCAAATCGTTCTTTTCAGCCTCAGACTGTGCCTCGCCGCCGTCTCTCATCTTCTTCATGTACTCTGACTTTAAAAATCGGTGCCAGAATTCTCTCTCTGTCAATTTTTTGTGTTTCACACAGTTATCTACGAAAGCTTTTCTAACTCCCGGTCGTTCTGCAAAGATTCTGTGCATTTTTTCCGAAGTTAACGTTGCTCGTATTTTATCCCTATCAACCGAAGCACCGTCCCTTGCGCCTAAATCATCCGCATCCATTTCGCTTTTCAAACCTGTTTTTTGAGTCAGACCTAGATGCGAAGCGATAGACGATAACTTTTTCCGTCGTGCGTCCCAAAATTCCGCCTCTGAAATAATCCCTTGACCCACCGTTGCTTCAAAAAGTTCCTTCAACTCTGGGTTCGTCTCTAAAAGTTGTCTTCTGGCTTCTTGTTCTATTTGTGACGGCATCGATGCGCGCTCTATATCTACTTTCGTCTTTTGTTCTTTGATTCTTTTTGATATTAGATCTCTCTCATCTTCTCTTTCGAACCTAAATACTAACGCTTCGCCTTTGTTCTTCTCTAAACTAATTCGTAGAGCAAAATAACCAGCAGCAGCAGCACTTTGCGTTCCTTTCTTCGCTTTTGAAATCTGCTGGTTCAGAACATCTACTATCAAAACCTTCCGCGAGCCTTGCAAATTCTGATTATTATTTTGAGCCGTTGAGGATGGTATTGACGACGATGTTGATATGAACATTATTTCTCGTTCAGTGACTTTTAAGTCGCCTTTGACGCGAACACCTTTTGCAATTTCTAATTCACACTTCGTCATTTCTTATTATATAGTATGATCACTGCGTGTTTGTGTGCATGTTTGTACTGGTAGAAGCTGCCAATGTGTGCAGAACCGTCGTTGTTCACATGCAGTGATGCAAGAAACCTGTTCGAAGTACGATTAGTACGAACACTGCTGATGATGATTGTGACAAATATGTAAATTTTCTTATTATTTACAG
>Ga0209830_10001238_pt1 | contig 23039 bp, 21 predicted proteins | sample ArcticOcean_MG_C_12_FD_187439 | JGI IMG/M metagenome (GOLD analysis project Ga0209830, IMG submission 187439) | Marine microbial communities from western Arctic Ocean - ArcticOcean_MG_CB8_130 (SPAdes) (version 2) | ecosystem: Environmental > Aquatic > Marine > Oceanic | place: Arctic Ocean...
TCTATAATGCCTTAGGCATTTTTCTGCCTCTTATAACTGTAAATTGTGCCATTTTAGGTGGATCTTTATTTATGGTTGAAAGAGACTATAATTTTTCAGAAGCTTTAACATACGGAGTCTCTTCTGGTTTTGGATGGGCTTTAGCAATTACTGCAATGGCTGGAGTTAGAGAAAAATTAAAATATAGCGATATACCTGAAGGCTTACAAGGTCTTGGGATAACTTTTATTACCGCCGGTTTAATGGCAATGGCTTTTATGTGTTTTTCTGGTGTTAAATTATAAGGATTTTTTATGGATACTTTTATTCTTGGAGTTACTCTTTTCACCTTAATAGTATTGTCTTTGGTGACAATAATTATCTATGCGAGAAGTAAGTTTGTCTCTTCTGGAGAAGTCAATATTACCATCAATGGTGAAAGAACAATAAAGGTTCCTGCTGGGGGGAAGCTTTTGCAATCATTAGCGGCAGAAAAATTATTTGTGCCCTCTGCATGCGGCGGCGGCGGGACTTGTGCACAATGTAAGGTCAGAATACATTCGGGAGGAGGCTCTATTTTGCCAACTGAAGAAGGACATATCAGCAAAAAAGATGCGTCTTGTGGAGACAGGCTTTCTTGTCAGGTCGCTGTTAAACAAGATATGGAAATCGAGGTTCCGGAAGAGGTTTTCGGCGTTAAAAAATGGCAATGTAAAGTTTTAAGTAATGATAATGTTGCTACTTTTATAAAAGAGTTAATTATAGAGTTACCGAAAGATGAAGATGTAGATTTTAAAGCGGGGGGCTATATTCAAATTGAAGCACCCGTTCACACACTCTCCTATAAAGAATTTGATATCGCAAAAGAATATCATGAAGATTGGGATAGGTTTAAAATTTGGGATGTAAACTCATCGGTTGATGAGCCAATTGAGAGAGCATACTCTATGGCAAATTATCCAGCAGAAAAAGGTATTGTGATGCTTAATGTTCGAATAGCAACACCTCCTCCTGGATCATCAGGTATACCTGCAGGAAAAATGTCTTCTTATATTTTTAATTTAAAAAAAGGTGATGATGTCACAATCTCAGGTCCCTTTGGTGACTTTTTTGCCAGAGAAACACAAAAAGAGATGGTTTTTATAGGTGGAGGTGCTGGTATGGCACCAATGAGAAGTCTTATATTTGATCAACTAAAAAGAGTTAAAACAGATAGAAAAGCTTCATTTTGGTATGGTGCACGCTCTGAAAAAGAAATGTTTTATACGGGTGAATTCGAAAAGCTAGATAAAGAAAATGAAAACTTTTCTTGGCATGTTGCATTATCTGACTCAGCTCCAGATGATAAATGGAAAGGTCATAAAGGCTTTATTCATAATGTATTATTTGAGCAATATTTAAAAGATCATCCTGCTCCAGAAGATTGTGAATACTATCTATGTGGCCCACCTATAATGAATGTTTCAGTTACCAACATGTTGTTGGAGTTGGGTGTTGATGCTGAAGATATTATGCTGGATGATTTTGGCGGCTAATTACCAATAAACAAAAGCCTCTAACTCTTTTATCAGTTCTTTTTGATAATCTAACATCTCTTTCACTAAGTCGCCCTGAGAGACCATGCCTAATATGTTCTTTCCATCCATTACAGGCATATGTCTGATTCTTTTTTTAGTCATAATCTCAAGACCCTTTTCAGCCTTATCATCTGCAGAAAGTGTTAAAACTTTTCTAGTCATAATTTCTTCTACTTTAGTATTTTTTGATGACTTCCCTTCTAAAATAATTTCTCGAGCGTAATCTCTTTCAGAAATAACGCCAACCATTTTTGATTCGTCTATTACTATTAAAGCACCAATCTTATATTTAGCCATAATAGTAAGTGCTTCAATAACTGATTGAGTTGAATCAACTGTTAAGAGCTCTTTAATCTCTTTTTCATTGATTATCTCTAGCAGCGTTCTTGTTTTTGTATTTGTTTTTTTCATATTTTATTAATATTTATATATTTATATATTTAGGATAACTAAATTTTAACTATTTCGCAAAATAAATAAAATTATCTTTTAATGTTATTCATCAGAATTATACTTTAGATGCTATATTTAAAAGTTATGGATAAAATACAAAAAACATTGTCGAAGCCATTCTCTACCATGCTAGAAAACTATAATCTTGCTAAAGAGGTTATGCCTCCAAAACAAAAAAGTGGGCATTGGAATGTCTTTCCTGAAGATTATGAAGAATCTATTAAAAATGTCGATGCTTGGGAAACTTTTCTAAGGAATCCTATTTCTTTAGGGTTTAATGATAATTTAGTAGGTTATGACAATTCAAGATTCACTCAAAATAAAAAATATAATGGTGTTGATGCTTGGGAAAGAAGAAAAGTTCACAACTACAAAAATCTTATTGAAGATTCTCTTTCAAACCCTGATGAACAAAAGTTGGCTAATGAAACATTCAACTATTTTTTATCATTATGTGGGTTTGACTTTTTAAAAGAATATAGCCTAGAAAGCATGGCAGGCTCTCCTCAAAGATTTTTCATTCAATCTGGCTTAGGGAGTTTTCATGCCAATATGCATGACCTGTCTTTATTGTATTATTTCTGGAAAATATTACGCGCTACAGATAAATTAATTAAAACAGATAATCCAGTTATAGCAGAAATAGGTCCGGGTTATGGCGGGCTTATTTCAAAAGCTAAGAAAAAATATCCAAAAGCTCGTTTAATACTTTTTGATCTTCCAGAATTGTCGGCCGTTCAGACTTACTTTATTTATAATTCCTACCCTAATTCAAAAATATTATACTTAAAAGATCTTCTAGAAAGAGGAAATAAGATATTTGATGAAGAGTTTGACTTCATGATTCTGCCTGGATGGATGATTAATCAGGTTCCAGATTGCTATTTTGACTTGATTATAAACATTAGATCTATGATGGAAATGTCAATAGAGGTTGTTGATTTCTATTTTAAACATATTCATCGTTCAGTTAAAAATAATGGCTTATTTGCATGTATTAATAGGTATGAAAAAAAATCTAATAGTGCAGAAAATATTGTAATGAAGCATTATCCATTTGATGAATTTTGGTTACCCTTATCATCAGAAGCTTCAGAAATTCAGCCTCATATTCATGAACTTATATTAATGAGAGGAGATAAAAAAAGTAATCTTTTAAAAGAGATATTGAAATCTATGCCTCCATTTAGTTAAATTTTATTCTCGTAAGTTTTGCTTAATTATTTTAAATAAACTAGGCCATGTCCCGTAAGCCTCTTTTCTATATATTTTTACTGAATCATACCAAAAACTATCAGTCCTATCTGTCATCCAACCCCACCATGACCCATAAGTAAGAAGAACATGAATCTCTTTGCCTAATGCGCCGGCTAATTGGCAAGTAATATTATCAACAGATATGATGGTGTCGCATGCTTGTATTAATGAAGCTAAGCCATCTATGTCATTAAAATTATTAACTTTATCATATGAAATTATATCAATACCTAACTCATCTTGGACTATTTTAACCTCATCAGCTGTGTCGCCATATTGTAAGTTTACATATGTATATCCTGTTAAATCTAACATTTGGATAAAGATTTTAAGGGGTATTGATTTCTTTGCTCCAGATTTTTTACTTGAACTTCCCCAGCTAATACCACAAAGTTTATTATTTAAAGGTGCTAAAGCTAAAAGATCTTTTTTAATATCAACAGTTTTACTTAAATCATCTTGTAAGTATCCATATCGTGAACTTTCAAAGTCTTGTTGATTAACTCTAAAATATTGACACAAACTTCCGATAGCAATATGTTCATCATAATCTATTTCAAAATGTTTACCATTATCAGGATAAAATGTGCAAAAATCTCCCATTGATCTAGTAAGAAGATTAATAAGTCGTGGATCTAATATCACAATTAAAGCTGAGCATTTTCTACTAAGGTCAGAAAGTAAAGAGCTATAAAGAATTTGATCCCCTATTCCTTGTTCAGGCCAAACTAACAACTTAGCATTTTTATTGCCAGACCAAACTGGACGTTTAGTTTCAAGCTTAGGTGAAAATAATTCACCTAGCTTCCATCTTGACTCCCAAAGAGCCCAGCCATCCTTAAAATCACCTAATAATAACAGAAGGATTGATTTCGCGAATTTATATGACTCAAGACTTGGCTCTAATTCAATAGCCTTATTAAAGCTTTGCATTGATAAATTAAACAATCGTAAATGCATTGCAGAAACTCCAAGATTATGAAAAGCTGGCGCATAATTATTTTTAATTTCAATGGCTTTCTTGGCACAAGTTACAGCCTCTTCATATTTTTGAAGTTCCATTAATGAAATAGATTTATCACAGAAAGCCTCAGCACTATTAGGGCTTAGCTCTATTGCCATATTATAACTATCGATAGCTTCATTAAACTTATTAGATTTATGAAGAATTTGTCCTTGAGATATATATAAATCTGAATTATCAGGTGATAATTTCAAAGCCTCTGCGTAACATGAAGTTGCCAATTCATATTGTTTTAATAATTTATAACAATCGCCTCCAATAGTGAATAAAATTGGGTCATTTGCGAAATCATGGGTAAGATTATCAAGGGCTAATAATGCTTCCTTATATTGACCATTAAAATATAATTTATATACTGGGGCTAAATGGTCTTCAGAAACTTTTAAATTATTTAGGTTAGTAAGTATTTTTTTAGCAGTCATTACACTTATTTGTTTGCAATTATTAAAACCTAATCAGAGCTCTATTTCACCATTTTGGGTAACTAAATGGGCATATGGCATTGGAAATAAAAGTGCTCCACCATTTTGAATATAATCTTTCTCTCTGGCTACTATTTCATCCTTAAAGTACCAAGGCAATACTAACATACAGCTAGGATTTTTAAGATATGCTGCCTCCTCTGAAATTAAATCAATATCGCTTCCTAGTGTCTTCAACCCAACTTTACTTTTCTGTTTTTCACTGATGAATGGAATTTTTTTCTTGTCTAAACCAAAATATTGAAGGAGTACGTTACCTTTTGTTGATGCGCCTAAACCAAGGATTAAGTTTCCCTTACTAATTTCACTATCAATATATTTATTTACTTTAAATTTTAAATCGTTCATTCTTGAATAAAAATTTTTATAAGCATCGGCTTCATATAGGCCCAAAGACTCCTCTTCATTAATCAGCCTAGAAAGTTCATCACTGTCTTTCATTGATTTATCTATATGAGATATAAAAACAATAGCACTTCCTCCATTGACTCTATTTTCTTCAGCATGGTGAAGATGAAGTCCATTTGTTTTCATTAAGTACCGTAAAGTTTTTAAAGTGTAGTACTCAAGGTGTTCATGACAGATATCATAAAAATTTAGATTTTTTGTCATAGAAAGTGCATAGCTTAGCTGAATGCACCATACGCCATCTTTATGTAAATTTTCTTTTATTGATTTAACAAAATCATTAGGTTTATCAAGATCATAAAACATTGCACATGAAGTAAAAACTTTAACTTTATCTCCATTTAGTGCTTTAATAAATTTAGAAGAAGGGAAAAAATCATTAACTATTTGAATTGAAGATGTTACATGAGACCAATCAATATTTTTTGCTGGCTCAACTGCAATTCTTTTTAATGAATCTGGAAACCATTGAATCATGGTGCAATCGTTTGCGCCTATATCGACAACGATATCATCAACCTTTAGCTCGACATACTCTTGCGATCTAGAAACAACTTTTTTTAAATCATTAATCATTGTTTCATTTGTACTAGATCGGTAAAAATAATTTGTATACAGCAATTCAGGATTTGTTGATTCTTTTAATTGAACCAAAGAACAATCTTTGTTATTGCATACCATTACTGTCATAGGGACTTTAATATTAGCTAATGGATTATCAATATTAGTCTCAACAAATGTTGGAGATAGAAACTGAGCTGGAATTGAAATTGCCTCTTCTAGGTCTTTACAACCACAAATTCTGCAATGCTCAATACACTTATAGTCACTTTTCATTATGAGACTGACAAGGGTTAATAAAAAAATAGTATAACTGAAAAATAAATTTATTTCGCTTCAATATGGGCAGGAATACATGAAATATGGTGTCGATCGTAAGCTTGAATACAACCTGATTCAATACTTTTTGTATACTCGCTTATATTATAAACCAAAGATTTATCTACGTTAGTAAGTAGTTTAAATTTTATCTCTTTAAAGTACTCAAGATTTGTTGCCAGTTTAATTGCTTTTTTTTCATATTGTAATTCAGATGTTGTTATGAGTTCTGTGAGGCCTAAGTTCAATAACAAACTTGAAGCAACCATATTAGAAATTGAAGTTCCTTTTAAAGTTACAACAGGTATGCCCTGTCGAAGGAAGTCACTTACAGTACTATGTCCACCATATGGATAACAATCTAAAAATATATCAGCTAATTTAATTCTTTCGTAATGATCTTGCCTATATTCTTCTACGGAAGAAAATATTAATCTATTTTCATCCATACTTAATTTTTTACATTCTTTTCTTAAATTATTAATAGCTAAATCAGAAAATCCTGGAAACCATAGAACACTCCCCGGAACTTTAAAAAGCAATCTAATCCATAATTTAAATATAGTTGGGGTAATTTTCCAACTACTATTAAAACAGCAGAATACAAAACCAGTTTCAGGCAACCCTTGCGATTTTCTTGTAAAAATTTTCTTACTTACAGGAAGGTTGTCTTCATTTGGCTGAAAGCATTTAGGTAAATAGATAACTTTTTCTGTGTAATATTGTTGCGATTTTTTTGGAATGATGAATTTATCTGAAAAAATATAATCAATATAATTTGCACCGGTTGTACCTGGATACCCTAAATAAGAAATTTGAATAGGAGCTGCACGTTTTGAAAAAATACCTGGCCTACTACTCTTAGTATAGCCCCCTAAATCAATAGCTATATCAATTTTTTTCTCTCTTGCTAATAATGCAACATCTTTGTCAGAATGATTTTCTACATCAATAAATTCATCAAAAGATTTTTTAATTCTAATTCTTGTTTCACTATTTATTTTTTTAGTAACAGAAAATCCAAATAATTCAAATTTTGTTTTATCGTGCTTTTCAAATAGGTCAGCCATTAAAAATCCCACAGGATGCTCACTAAAATCCCCAGAAAAATACCCTATTTTTATTTTATTATTTTTTTTATATTTTTGAATTGATCCAAGTGAATCATCATATGGAAATTTATCATTAGCCCATATCTCAGCAGCCTTTTTTTGAATAGGTAGGTCATCGAAATTATTACAAACGGCTAATGGGTGAGCTACAAATAATTTTTGATTCAATCTTAACTTGATAAAATTAAAATCTTCCTCGAAATTACTCCAATCACAAATACTATTTTTTGCATAAAATCTTTCCCCAAATAAGTACTTACAATTTTTATCAATTTTTAATGCTTTGGTAAATAATAAAATTGCTTTATCAGTTTCTTTTATAGATTGATAGAAGTAAGCCTTATGCCTTAATGCCTCAGTTTTAGTAGAATCAAGTTTAATTGCTTTATCATAAAATATAATTGCTAGTTTGTAATCCTTATTTTTGGAATATGAGGTTGCAAGATTGATGCATACCTCATAATCTTCATTAATTTCGACTGATTTCCTTAGGCATTTAATTTCTTCTTCATAATTACCTAATTTTTGATAAATATACCCTAAGTTACTGTAGGCACCTGAATTTTCGGGCTTTATTTTAATCGATTTTCTATAAGCACTAATTGCTTCATCAACTTTTCCTAATTTATTTAAAAGGTTGCCGTATCTAATGTATGAAGTTGGATTACAGGAGTCAATTTTCAATATTTGTCTGTATGTAGAAAGAGATTCTTCTAGCTTTCCAGATAAGGATAATAGTTCTGCTTTATTAATGTATGCATCAATATAATCAGGGCTTATATCAATTATTTTTTGGTAGCAATCAATTGACTCATTAAATCTATTTAGTTTTTTGAGGGTAGCTGCTTTTCTTATGAAGCCCTTTAGATTTGTTGGGTCCAATTCAACAGACTTATCTAAAAATATGATTGCTTCGTCTAATTGATTATTTAACGAAAGGGCAATACCTAAATCAAGCAGAACTAAAGGTTGGTTTTTATTTATTTCTAAGGATTTTTTAAGAAGATTAATACCGTCATATAAATGATTGTTTCTTAATGATATTTGAGCTAACAGATTAGTAAATAAGAATTCTTGAGGGAAGTTTTCTTGCCCTTCTTTTAGAATATTTGAAGCTAATTTAAATTGACCACTCGCAATAAAATTTATTGATTTTTTTAAAATTTCTTTTGGATTAGAAAGTATTTTTTTATCAGTCATTAGACTTATCTATTTAGATATTAAATAATTTATATGGTGCCGTCGGAGAGACTCGAACTCTCACGACTTTCGTCACTACCCCCTCAAGGTAGCGTGTCTACCAATTCCACCACGACGGCAAATATTAGTCATGTTAGTTTGGAATATCTTGACTAACTGAATTTTTTTCAGGCATGCCTTGAGTTTCTTTTTCTACTAATTCAGAATTTTCAATTGCGCTATTAATTGATGATGACGTCTGATGTTTCGCACTAGCAATAAATGCTAGGGCTATACTGGTACAAAAGAAAATGGTGACACTTATTGCTGTAGCCTTAGTTAAAAAATTTGAGGATCCTTGAACCCCAAATACACCTCCAGAATTTCCACCACCTCCAAAAGCTGCGCCTGCATCAGCCCCTTTTCCATGCTGAATTAAAACAAGTCCAATAACAGTTAGACTTGCAATAACATGAATAATTAGAATTAAATTTTCCATATAAAAATACCGATCAAAAGATTTTATAATTAACTATTTTCTGCTGTAGAACAAATTTGGGAGAATTCATCAATGTTAATCGATGACCTTCCAACCAACACCCCATCTAAGCTCTCAGAAGCAAACAATTGTACCGCATTTTTAGAGTTTACGCTTCCACCATAAATAATACTAAAGTTTTTAAAATTACAATTAAGAACCTTATAAATATGATCTTTTATAAAGTTACACATTTTATCCACTTGAGCTGGGGAAGCAGCCATATCAGATCCAATTGCCCATATTGGCTCATAAGCAACAATTGAATTTTCAAAAATCTCTGCTCCATTGATTTTTACGATAGCATCAATTTGAGATGAAACTACTCGCTCCATAATTCCAGCCTCTCGCTCTATTAAAGTTTCGCCAACACATAATACTGGAGTCATATTATATTTCTTAATTTTTTCAAATTTATGTGCGATATTTTCATCCGATTCACAATAAGCCGTACTTCTCTCAGAATGGCCTACAATCACATACTTACTTCCAAAGTCTTTTAGCATTGATGCACTTACTTCTCCGGTATAAGGGCCATTCTCAAATTTTGCAACATTTTGACTACCCCAACTAATTTTAGTATCTTCAAGAAAATTTTGTGCTTGAAATAAATATGGATAAGGCAAACATAAACAGATATCTAAATTTATAAAATTATTAAAGTTTTGTTTAATTTTTTTCAAATATATTTCATTGAAGCATAATGAGCCATTCATTTTTATATTAGCTATAATTATTTTTTTATTTTTTTTCATTTTGGCTCTTAATAATAAATTGAATATTAGACTTTTGTTTAAACTCATTTAATTCAATAGAATAAACCACTTCTATTCTATCAGCCAATTCTCCAGAAAAATTGAAAAAAATTGCATCGTAATTATCATCTTCATTTTTCAGTACACACTTATTATGTTTTGCTGCAACAATTTCTTGTCTAACCACATCAAAAATTCCAAAGAAAACTGGTACAGGGAATCCTTGCCCCCATACTTGAGAATTAATAGTTCTTATCGTTTCATAATTTAAATATTTTTTTGGTATTGATTTATCAAATTCAATAATTAAATTTAATTCATCTGGAGAAAGTAACTCCTTAGCTATTATCTCGAATTCAGAACAAAATATCTTGAAGCTCTCTATTTTAATTGATAAGCCGGCTGCCATAGCATGGCCACCAAAAGTTAATATAAGCTCTGGATTTTTTTTGCTGACTAAGTCAAGAGCATCTCTTAAATGAAAAGATGCTATGGATCTTCCTGATCCCTTCAAATTGCCATTACCATCTTGAGCAAAAATTATAGTTGGCCGGTAATATTTTTCTTTCAGTCTTGATGCTACTATGCCAACAACTCCCTGGTGCCATTTTTTATCGTACATAGTAATTGTGAAATTATCTTCAACTATACAATCTGAAAGTATAGATAAAGCATCGTCTTTCATTTTATTTTCAACAAGTTTCCTTTGCTCGTTTAAAATTAGCAACTGTTTGGCATATCTTTCTGCTTCATTTTTATCTCTTGAAATTAGACACTTAATACCTATAGCTATATCATCAAGCCTTCCAGCAGCATTGATTTTAGGTGCAATTGAAAAAGATAAATCTGAAGTTTTAATATCTTTTAATTTTTTATTGCTAAGACGAGCAAGAGCTTCAATACCGAAATTACAATTACCACTTCTAATCTTTTTAATCCCGTAATTTACTAATATTCGATTATTAAAATCAAGCTTAACTAAATCAGCTACAGTGCCTAACGCAACCAAGTCAAGTAAGTCAGAAAGTATTGGTTCTGGCTGAATAGTAAATCTATTTATCTTTCTTAACTCTGAACGTAGTGAGAGTAGAATATAAAAAATTACACCCACACCACACAAATTTTTACTAGGGAAGTCACAGTAAGCTTGATTGGGGTTAACAATAACATTTGCATCAGGAAGGTGTTTAGCAGGTAAATGGTGATCTGTGATAAGAACATCGATGCCATAAGATTTAGCTTTTCTTACCCCTACAATACTAGCAATCCCATTATCAACTGTTACGATTAATGATGGTTTTTTTTTGTAAGCCAAATCAACAATCTCTGGAGTTAAACCATAACCAAATTGAAATCTATTTGGCACAATAAAGTCTACATCAGCCCCAAACTTCCTTAAACCGAGATATCCACATGCTGTAGCGGTTGCACCATCAGCATCATAATCTCCAATAATAATAATTTTTTTCTTCGCATCAATTTTTTCAATTAATAGATTTGATGCTTCTCTCACAGATTTTAGTAAGTCCGGTGGTAACAATTTATCTAACTTGTAATCAATATCGTCAATTGAACTGATATCTCTTGAAGCAAACAGGGATGATAAAGCTGGACTAATGCCCTTACTTACTAAGGAATCATAGATTTTTGAATCTATTTTCTTTTCTTGAAGGTGCATCTAGATTGCCTATTTTTAATAATAAATTCTTAAAAATAACTATAGATAAGTTATTTTTAAGAAAATAATGGTGCCCAGAGCCGGAATCGAACCGGCACGACCGTAAAGTCGAGGGATTTTAAGTCCCTTGTGTCTACCAATTTCACCATCCGGGCAAATTGTATATTTTATCATCACTTTATAAAAGTGGAGGCGCGTGCCGGAATCGAACCGGCGTCTAAGGCTTTGCAGGCCTCTGCATAACCACTTTGCTAACGCGCCATATTCTTTAAAGTAATTACTGCATAACTGCTAATGCAATAAATAACCTCAAAGTAAGTGCAACATACTTCTTTAAGAAGCAATCTTCTTTTAATAAAGAAGAAATGATGGAGCGGGAAACGAGGTTCGAACTCGCGACCTATACCTTGGCAAGGTATCGCTCTACCAGCTGAGCTATTCCCGCATTGAGAAGGCAGTATTTTAGCTTCTTTTTGTAGCCTGTCAATCTTGTTTAATAATTTTTCTTTTTTTCAAAATTTGAAATGCAATTTTAAGATAGTAAATCATAGATAACATTGTTAATAGAGCTGCAATATAAATTAAAATTTTACCTATGACAGCAATTGGGAAAAATAAAATATTTTCATAATAAAGTAAAAATAATATTGCAATCATCTGCATTGTTGTTTTAAGTTTGCCGATAAATGCTACCGTTATGCTCCCAGACTCTCCAAGTGTTGCCATCCACTCTCTGAGGGAGCTAATTGTAAATTCTCTAGCTATAATAATAAATGCAACTATTGATTCAACACGTCCCAATTCAACAAGTAAAATTAATGCTGCGATAACAATTAATTTATCAGCAACTGGATCAATAAATGCTCCGAAACTAGATGTTTGCTTTAGCTTTCTTGCTAAATAACCATCCAACCAATCCGTAATTGCAGCAAACAAAAATATTAATGTGGCAGTTAAGTTTTTTTGATAAGCAGAAAGAGTTTCATCTGATAAATAAAAAACTAAAATAAGGCAAGGAATTAAAGCAATTCTGAGCAAAGTAAGATTATTTGGAATATTTAAAATCATAAATTTATAATGTTTAATGAAAAAAGTTATAGATTTCTTCAGCTATTTTTTTACTAATACCTTCCACAAGAATTAATTCCTCAATGGTTGCATTTTTCACGCCCTCAAGACCGCCAAAATAAACTAAAAGACTTTTTCTCCTCTTTAGCCCAACCCCATCAATCTCCTCAATTGAGGATGTAACTCTTGCTTTATCTCTTCTAGCTCTATGTCCCGTTATGGCAAATCTGTGGGCTTCATCTCTAATTTGCTGAATTAAATGAAAGCCCAAGTCAGTTTGGTTAATATTATCTAAAATAACACCGTCTGAAGTAAATAATGTTTCAGTCCCTGATTTTCTTAAGCGTCCTTTTGACACTCCAATTAACATAATATCAGAGATACCTAATTCTTCCATTATACCCTTTGCTACACTTAACTGCCCCTTGCCACCATCAATCAGAATAATATCTGGCCTTAAAAGATCTTCTGAAATTATTTTTTTATATCTTCTTTCTAGTACTTGTCGCATTGCAGCGTAATCATCTCCAGGTTCTATATTTTTAATATTGTATCTTCGGTACTCTTTATTTTGCATCATATTTTTATCAAAAACTACACAAGAGCCCACAGTTCTCTCACCCATTGTATGGCTAATATCGAAGCATTCAATTCTATTAGTTTGCTCAGGGAGGCTTAATAGCTTTCTAAAAGCTATTATTCTTTTAATCTGACTAGCATGCTCATTATATTTTTGAGTAAGGGCAATTTTAGCGTTTCTATTTGCCATCATTAACCACATTTTTTTATCGCCTATCATTCTAGAGATGATTTTAATTTGAGGATAATTTTTTAAAGCAAAAAAACTTTTAATAAGGCTGATATCGAACTTTTGTTCGATCACTAGAACTGGAGGGGGTGTTTTTTGGTCATAATATTGAGTTAAAAATACCTCAACTATATTTTCTATATTTTGCTCTACAGAATTCTTAGGAAAGAAACTTTTATCTCCAAGATGCCTTCCCCCCCTAATCATAACTAAATTAACACATATCTGACCAAGGTCTTCGGATATTGCAATAATATCTGCATCATTTTCACTGAAATCACTAACAGACTGTTTCAGCCGAATTTGTCTTAAGCTTTGAATTCTATCTCTAAATATAGCAGCTCTTTCAAAGTTAAATTCATCAGAACTTTGATTCATTTTATTCGTTAAATCCTTGATAACTTCAGTGTCTTTCCCTTTTAAAAATAAGGCCGCTTGTTTTGTATCATTTTTATAATCAAAATCACTTATCAGCCCAACACAAGGAGCGGTGCACCTTTTGATCTGATGCTGTAAACAAGGTCTAGTTCTATTATTAAATACAGAGTCTTCACATGTTCTTAGCATAAAAACTTTTTGTAGTAATTGGATGCTTTGACGAACAGCATTTGAGTTTGGAAATGGTCCGAAGTATTGGTTTTCTTTTTTCTGAGAGCCACGATGAAACCTTAATCTTGAAAATTTACTCCCTGTAATCATAAGGTAAGGGTAAGACTTATCGTCTCTAAAAATTACATTGTATCGAGGTAAAAATTTTTTTATTAGATTATTTTCAAGAATTAATGCATCGGCTTCTGTATTGGTAATTGTAAATTCAATCGTATTAATATTACTAACCATTAATCTTGTTCGAGAGCTTGATTGATTTTTTACAAAGTAAGAAGCAACTCTTTTTTTTAAATTTTTCGCTTTTCCAATATAAATAACTTCTTCCTTGGAGTTAATCATTCGATAAACTCCAGGTAGCTTAGGAAAATTTTTAATTTTTAATTTTAAATTTTCCAAGACTAGCCCAACAAATTGCCCCCGATTGCCCAATCTTCACTTTTAACTTCCTCGAAGACGATATAAGTATAGGAAGCTGGCTTGCTTGCTACTCTTTCCATTAATTCAGTTATTTCTTTAGCAATTTCTTTTTTTTGATCTTTATTTAGACTTCCAGCAAGTTTTACATTGATATAAGGCATTTATCTCTCCATTTCAGTTTTAATTAATAAAAATACTTCATGAAACATTTTCTCCGTTAATCGCTTTGTCTGGGTATTGTAACGACTACAATGATAACTATCATACATAACTAGATTATTCGGTAAGTTATGTCTTTTACCATGAGAAAACTTATACTCTTTTTTAGTTAAACTCAATGATGTCATAATCGCATTATGAGCAATTAATCCTAATGCAAGTAAAATTGAGCCTTGCTTTAATTCATTTATTTCGGACTTAAGAAATTTATTACAATTATTAATTTCTTCATGATTGGGTTTATTATCGGGCGGTAAGCATTTAACTGCATTAGTGATACTACAATTTTTCAAAATTAAATTATCATCAACAGAATGAGAAGTTTCAAGATTAGAAAATCCAAATTTATACAAAGTTTTATAAAGCAAAATCCCGGCCTGATCTCCAGTAAAAGGCCTTCCTGTTCTATTTGCTCCATGCATACCTGGAGCTAATCCAACTATTAGAAAAGGGGGAGTTTTTTTTCCAAAAGAAGGAACTGGCTTACAAAAATATTCTGGATTTTTATTTTTTACTTGGGTCAAAAAAGAACTTAACCGCTTACAATCTTTACAACTGGCATCATATTTCATGAGGTATTATAAAACTGGAGTTATTTCAATCACTTTGGTATTTGTATAATCAGTAAGCTGGTCAAAATTTAGGTATTTATAAATTTCAGCTGATTTATTATCAATTTTTTCAGCCATTAATTTTAGGTACTCTTCCTTAGATGGTATATAGCCCAGTAGAGAGCATAAAGCTGCTAATTCAGCAGATCCAAGATATACTTGCGCATCTTTTCCCATTCGGTTATTAAAATTTCTAGTACTAGTTGAAAAAACGGTAGCACCATCATCAACTCTTGCCTGATTCCCCATACATAGACTACAGCCAGGTATTTCAGTTCTAGCTCCAACTGAATTAAAAATTGAATAAACTCCTTCTTTTTTTAATTGTGATTCATCCATTCTTGTTGGAGGAGCAATCCATAATTTAGTTTTTATATCATCATTTCCCTCTAAAACTTTTCCAGCAGCGCGATAATGTCCAATATTAGTCATACAACTCCCAATAAAGACTTCATCAATTTTATCGCTCGCAACTTCAGATAGTGTCTTAATGTTATCTGGATCATTAGGACATGCAATTAGAGGTTCAGTAATACTATTTAAATTTATATTCAAAATATAAGCGTAATCAGCATCATTATCTGGTTCTAATAAAATTGGCTCCTTTAGCCATTCTTTCATAGCTTTAATTCTTCTTTTAAGCGTTCTAGGATCTTGATACCCATTTGAAATCATATTCTCCATTAATACAATATTTGATTTTAGAAATTCAATTATGGGTGGCTTACTTAGTCTAACAGTACATCCATTAGCAGATCTTTCAGCTGACGCATCCGAAAATTCAAAAGCTTGTTCTACCTTAAGGTCTGGCAAACCTTCAATTTCAAGAATGCGCCCATTAAATATATTTTTCTTCCCTTGCTTTCCAATTGTTAATTCGCCTTCTTTAATTGCAAAATATGGGATGGCATTAACTAAGTCTCTCAATGTAATGCCTGGTTGCATGTCTCCGCTAAAACGAACTAAAACAGACTTTGGCATATCAAGTGGCATAACTCCTATTGCGGCTGCAAAAGCAACCAAACCTGATCCAGCTGGAAAAGAAATACCTATTGGAAACCTTGTATGTGAATCTCCTCCAGTCCCAACACTATCTGGCAAAATCATTCTATTAAGCCATGAGTGGATAACACCATCACCTGGCTTTAATGAAACACCTCCCCTGCTACTAATAAAGTCAGGAAGGGAATGTTGTAATTCAATATCAACTGGCTTTGGATAGGCTGCAGTATGACAAAAACTTTGCATTACTAAATCGGCGGAGAACCCAAGACATGCTAATTCTTTTAGCTCATCGCGAGTCATAGCACCTGTTGTATCTTGCGAGCCAACAGTATTTATTTTTGGTTCGCAGTAAACTCCTGGCCTTATACCTTGAACACCACAAGCTTTTCCAACAATTTTCTGAGCTAGTGTGAAGCCTTTTTTATTTGATACGTCCTGAGGGATTATGTTTATAAACTTATTTGAAGGTTCTAATTTTAATGAGAATCTTGCTTTTTCTGTAAGTCCTTTACCTATAATTAAAGGTATTCTGCCCCCAGCCCTTAGTTCATCTAAAATTGTTATCGGGTCAAGTTTAAAGTTTGTCAATTCACTTTCATTTTTATCAATAATATTTTTGTTCTTTAGATTTATCTTGACTATATCCCCTGTTTTTAATTTTGACACGTCACATTCAATTGGAAGCGCTCCAGAATCTTCAGCAGTATTAAAAAAGATAGGTGCGATCTTATTGCCCAGAATTATCCCACCTGAATTCTTATTGGGCATATATGGTATTTTTTCACCAAAATGCCATTGCAAAGAATTTATAGCTGATTTTCGAGACGACCCTGTTCCAACTATATCTCCAACAAACGCTATCGGTAACTTCTCTAATTTAAGTTTATCTATTATTCCAAATATATTTGGAATTTTATTAATAAACATAGAGTTAGCATGGAGAGGTATATCTGCTCTTGACCATGCATCTTGAGCTGGAGATAAGTCATCAGTATTTGTCTCACCATCAACTTTTAAAATAATAACTTTAAGAATTTCTGGGATGGGTTTGCTAAAGGTAAACCATTCCGCTTCCGCCCATGATTTAATTAAATTTGTGGCGTAACTATTACCACCCTTGTGTAGCTTTTCTACATCATAAAAAGCATCAAAAATAAGTATTATTTTAGATAGGGCTTTTGCAGCCTGGTCAGCTTTGTCAGTTTCTAATAACGCAATTAACGATTGAACATTGTACCCACCTAACATAGTGCCCAATAGTTTAATGGCATAATCATCAGTAATGTAGGGTGAGTGTGTATTATTCTTAGCCAAATCGTTTAAAAAAGCAGCCTTTACAAATGCAGCTTGATCTACGCCAGCTGGAACTCGACTTTCTAACAATCTTACAAGTAAATTAGGGTCTTTAGCTACATCTTTCTTCAATAATTCTATTAATGATGCAGTTTGCCCTACATTGAGAGGGAGTGGGGGTAATCCCTGGCTTTGCCTTTCAATTTCATCAGATAGATATAAATCTAACATTTAATCCCTTTTTTTAATTTTGTTATAGTTCAATACGCCTATTTTAAAGCAAATAAAAGGATTTCCCAAAGATTAAATAAATCTTACCAGCATAAAAAAATAATTCATTTTTAATGTAAAATATATATATGAATTTAAAAGGTATCTCATGATTTCTGCATTAACTGCAATTTCTCCAATAGATGGAAGATATTCCGTTCAAACCGATCCCTTGAGAAATATATTTAGTGAGTATGGCCTAATTCACAATAGGGTTAGAATTGAAATATTATGGTTAATAGCGCTAAGCAAAGATAAAGATATAAAAGAAGTGCCAAAATTTTCTGCTAAGTTAATTACTAAATTAAATAACATCATTAAGAACTTTAGCCAAAAAGATGCCCAGGCTATAAAAAAAATTGAGAAAGTTACTAATCATGATGTAAAAGCTATTGAATATTGGCTCAAAGATTTACTCAAAAATAATAAAGAAATAATTAAAGTTAATGAGTTTATTCATTTTGCTTGCACTTCGGAAGACATAAATAATCTTGCCTATGCATTAATGATAAAAGAAGGCTTACAAGCCGTTCTGCTTCCATCAATTGAATCTATTTTGAAACAGGTAACCACATACTCAACTAAATTCTCAGAAATTTCTATGCTGGCAAAAACTCATGGTCAAACTGCAAGCCCAACAACAATGGGCAAAGAATTTGCTAATTTTGGATACAGAATCAAGAGGCAAATTATCCAGCTAAAAAAACAAGAGGTGCTAGGTAAAATAAATGGAGCTGTTGGAAATTTTAATGCGCATATATCCGCATATCCTAAAAAAAATTGGCAAAAGTTTTCTAAAGAATTTATTACTTCAATTGGTCTAGCCTACAACCCTTACACAACTCAAATAGAGCCCCATGACTTTATGGCAGAAATTTTTGATACAATTTCTAGAGTTAATACTATCTTAATTGATTTTAATCGAGATATTTGGGCTTACATTTCCATCGGCTATTTCAAACAAAAAACAATTAAAAATGAAGTGGGTTCCTCTACTATGCCTCACAAAGTTAACCCAATTGACTTTGAAAATTCTGAAGGTAATTTAGGGATGTCTAATGCATTACTAAAACATTTTTCTGAAAAACTTCCAATTTCAAGGCTTCAAAGAGATTTAACAGATTCTACAGTTCTTAGAAATATTGGCTTAGCTTTTGGTTTTAGCTTAATAGCCTACAAATCATGTCTAAAAGGCCTTACTAAGTTAGAAATAAACAAAGTCCGAATAAGTCAAGACCTTGATCAAGCATGGGAAGTACTTGCTGAGCCCATTCAGACAGTTATGAGAAAAAATAAAATAAAAAATCCATATGAAAAACTAAAGAATTTAACTAGAGGAAATCAAAATATAAACAAAGAATCATTACATTCATTTATAAAACTTTTAAACCTGCCTAAAGAAGATAAAAGCTACCTTTTGGATTTAACCCCGCAAAGTTATATTGGGGTAGCTGCATTATTAGCCAAAAAATTTAAATGAATGAAATACTAGTTCTTTATTATTCAAAAAGTGGCTCTGTAAAAGAAATGGCATCACTTATAGCTAGAGGCATTAACTCAGTAGATGGTGCTCAAGCAAAAATACGGACGGTGCCGGAAATTTATCCAGATATAAAAAAACAGAGAGCCTCAATTCCAGACTCTGGGTCACTTTATGTCACGCTTGATGACCTTGAGAATTGCTCTGGGCTGGCACTCGGAAGCCCAACTCGCTTTGGAAATATAGCAGCACCATTGAAATATTTTATTGAAACTGCAACTCCACTATGGTTAAAGGGCTCTCTTGAGAACAAACCCGCCTGCGTATTTACATCTTCTAGCTCGCTACATGGTGGGAATGAGTCAACATTATTAAGTATGCAAATCCCCTTATTTCATATGGGTATGATTTTATTAGGTCTTCCTTATTCACTTCCTGAGTTAGCAACAACCACTTCTGGTGGCACTCCTTACGGAGCAAGTCACGCTAGCACCCATAAAAATCCTCATTCTATTTCTGATGATGAAAAAAAATTATGCATTGCTCAAGGCATAAGATTGGGAAAAATTAGTTTAAAGCTTAACGGATGAATAAACTTTTTTATACTGCGTCCTTAAGTTTGATTGGATTAATTATATTAAATTTATTTTGGGAAATATTTTATAACCCACTCAATAGCATGGGGTCATTAATGGTAATTAAATCTGTAATTCTCTTAATCCCATTATCTGGTATTTTAAAAAAGAATAGGTACACTTACCAATGGTCAAGTATGTTTATATTGCTTTTTTTTATTGAAGGCGTCGTACGTTTTTACAGCGAATCTGGAGTTTCTCAATCTATGGCTCTATATCAAATTATTTTATCTTGTATATTTTTTTTATCAACTATGTTTTTTTGTAAGGTCACAAGAAGATTATGAAAATATTAATTTCAAATGATGATGGGTACGAAGCAGCTGGAATTAAAACCCTTATAGATGAATTAAAGAAAATCGCTGATTTAATAGTTGTTGCTCCAGATAGAAATCGAAGTGGCTCCAGCAGCTCTCTTACTCTGGACAAAGCAGTTAAGGTAACAAAAGTCGAAGATAGTTTTTATTATATTGATGGGACACCGACAGATTGTGTACATATTGCTCTTACTGGCTTAATAAATTTTATTCCTGATTTAGTTATATCTGGTATTAATCATGGGCCAAATATGGGAGATGATACTATTTATTCTGGAACAGTTGCAGCTGCAATGGAAGGTTATCTTCTAAATATTCCATCTTTTGCAGTATCTATGGGAAACGACAACCCTAAAAACTTTATAACTGCTGCAAAGATAACTGTTGACTTAATTAAGCTATATAATAAAAAAAAGTTTACTTCGACCTTGTTAAACATCAACGTTCCAGATGTTCCTTACAGTGATTTAAAAGGAATCGAAATAACAAGACTTGGGAAAAGGCATGCAGCCGAACCGGCAATTAAAGGTGAAGAAGAAAAACTAGAGACATTATTTTGGATTGGGGCTGCAGGAGAGCCTAATGATGGTGGGCCTGGCACTGACTTTAATGCGATTAAAAATAAAATGGTTTCAATTACACCTATTCATGGTGATTTAACTGACCATAAAAATATGCAATATATGAAGGAATGGATAAAAGAATAAAATGAAAAAAATATTTATTATATTGTTATTACTTTTCTTATCTGGTTGCGCATCGCAATTTCCTGCACCAGTTCAGGTAGAAGCGAAAAAAATTAATAAAGATTGCCCTGATGTTTACACTGTAAAAAAGGGTGAGACAATATTTAGTATAAGCTTAAAATGTGGTTTTGATTATCAAAAATTAGCTCTATCAAATGGATTAAAGCATCCCTATTTTGTAAAAATAGGGGATCAAATAAGATTCGATCTTCTTAGAAAAAATAAACCCAAACTTCTTGAGCCCGAAAATAAAGAGAGTCTAACAAATACAATTCCTTTTGAGGAAGGTGAAATAATTGAAGATAATATAACAAGTGAAGAAATTACCTCTCAAGACACACAAGTTGAATTTCAATTTGGAGATCCTATTCAAATTGATCAGCCAAAAGTTATTCGTGAAGTATATTCAAAAAAGTCTATAAAAAAATCAAAAAAACTTTCAGCTTTAAAAACAAAAAATCAAAAAAACTGGGAATGGCCAACTGACGGAAAATTAACTTCGACATTCAATCAAGCTGCTGATAAGAAAGGTATTGAGATATTAGGATTAGAAGGGCAAGAAATTAGATCAACCGCAAAAGGAAAAGTTATTTATGTCGGCGAAGACTTAGCAGGCTATGGGAAATTAACAATTATCAAGCATGATAATAATGTTTTAAGCGTATATGGACATCAGCAGGCAATACTTGTAATTGAAGGTCAATCTGTTCAAGCTGGTCAGTCAATAGGAACAATGGGTAAAACTGGAGCAGATAAGGTTAAGCTGCTATTTGAAATAAGAAAAGATGGTGAATCTATAGACCCACTTAATTTCCTAAAAAATATATCTTAATTAGCCCTTCTTGTCTTCATTTTTTAAATAGTGGTTTACGTCTTTCATATCAAAAGCACGAGCCCATTCAATCATCTTATCGAATGCTGGGGCACCAATCTCTCCATCTTGCGCATGAATTCCAGCTCGATCTCTAATAAATAAAACTGCAGGAATAACTTGAACCTGAAAATAATCAGAAATCACTTTGTCTTTGTCAATATCGACCATGCCAAAAATAATATCTTTATTTTTTTTAGCTGCTGCTTCAAATATTGGTGTAAATTCAAGACATGGTTTACACGAAGCATTCCAAAAATCCACAATAACAAATTCATTTTCTTCGATTGTCTTTTTAAAATTGCTTTCTGTCAATGTAACTAAATTAGTCATAATTTTCCTATTTCCATTCATTAATAAAATAAATATCTTCAAGTAGCTTTCTTGAGCGCACTTGACCTTCTTTGTCTTTTTGAACCTTACTCAACTTAGATTCATCTAGAATTTTCCCTACAACCATACAGGCAAGGATATCAAATTCTGTAGGGATATTTGATAAGCTTCTAACTTTTTTTTGATCAAATCCACCCATTTGATGAGCAGATAGGCCAATACTAGTAGCCTGTAAACAAATATTTTCTGCAGCTGCGCCAGTATCATAATGTGCCCAGCGATTTGGTTCACTGTTATGGTTAAAGTTTTTATTAGCACAAACCACAATAAAAATTGATGCATCCATGGCCCAATTTTGATTACCGACAGATAAACAATTTAATGCACTGGTCCATGCAGTTGCATCTACTTTATTAAATAAGACAAACTGCCACGGTTGATCGCCATAGCAAGATGGTGCCCATCTTGCCGCTTCAAATAAAGATTTAATTTCATCTTCGGTAATCATATAACTCGAATCAAAAGCACGAGGGCTCCATCTTTGAGCAATAACTTCATTTATTGGCACTTCGGTAGCAGCTATTTTTTTCATTAAATTTTTCTTATTTTTTGCAGAAGAGATTTTAGTAATGCAAGTTTAGCTGAAAATTGTTTATATTAAAACAATATTCAATTCACAGTTAATCATTATAATAACTATGACATCATTAACATAAAAAATTCAATAATATTTTTACTCTACAAATGACCGATATTAAAACACATCAATTCTTCATGAGCGAAGCTTTAAAGCAGGCAAAACTATCTTTTAAGGCTGATGAAGTTCCTATAGGTGCAGTTTTAGTTTATAAAAATAAAATTATTTCTAGTGGTCATAATTTATCTATTGCTAACCATGACCCAAGTGCTCATGCAGAAATTTTAACTATTCGCGATGCTGGGCAATATCTTAAGAACTATAGACTTCTTAATTGTAGTCTTTATGTAACACTTGAGCCCTGCGTTATGTGCCTTGGTGCTATATTTCATGCAAGAA
>Ga0209830_10001240_pt1 | contig 23034 bp, 17 predicted proteins | sample ArcticOcean_MG_C_12_FD_187439 | JGI IMG/M metagenome (GOLD analysis project Ga0209830, IMG submission 187439) | Marine microbial communities from western Arctic Ocean - ArcticOcean_MG_CB8_130 (SPAdes) (version 2) | ecosystem: Environmental > Aquatic > Marine > Oceanic | place: Arctic Ocean...
TAATTAACAATTGATAAACTAATATAATACAAGGTAAATACCAAAATTCTTTATAGATAACCTCTAATAATTTTGTTTTAATATTATTATTCCCATTTATAAATAATTTAATTTTTTTTTTTTTTTCTTCTAACAATTTTTCAAATATTATAAAACTTATAGATATTATTATAATACGTGACAATATATTTGAAATAATCCCATCATGAAATTTAGATACAGTATCTAAACCTAAATTACCTGCAAATTTTTTTATATTAGATACTGTAGGTAAATTAGGTAATTTAGATTTTATATTAGATACTGTAGGTAATTTAGATATTATATTAGATACTGTAGGTTTAGGTACTGTAGGTAATTTAGATTTTATATTAGATACTGTAGGTTTAGGTACTGTAGGTAATTTAGATTTTATATTAGATACTGTAGGTAATTTAGATTTTTTATTAGCTACTATAGGTGTTAGCGTATTAGATAATTCTGTAGTTTTGATGGAGTCTGGGATTGGTACTACTCTACTCATAATTTATTTATTATTTAATATTATAAAATATATTTAATTATATAAATATGGATAGAGAAAGTTTATTAATAATATACTCATTAGTAGCAGTTAGAATTTTCTTATTATATATATCGTCATATGTTGCATCTAACATAATGAACCAAATTTATACTGAAAGAGTTCTTATTAATGGTGACGAACCTCCTAAATTAAATTATCAATTATATCTATTTTTAGGAATTGATGTTATTTTAAATATATTTCTATTTGGATTTGCTTGGGCAATTATTAAAGCTTATAGAGCTGATTCAAATGTATTTAATTCTTACATTTCACAATATGTATTAACTACTATAGTTACATTTGTATCATGTATGATAATATCTAATATGATGTATCTTAAAAAATACTTCTTATATAAGGATGATGGATTAAGAGCTATCAGAGCATTACAAATTTTAAATTATAGGATTGGTGTGTTTATTTCATTGATTCCAATGTTTATGATAACAAATTCAATTTAATTTAACAAGCACAAATTAGTTTAAAAATTATTTTTTAATAATATTTATGAGTTTAGATAATAAATATTGTAATATTGATTACAAAATCAATTTAGATAAATTAGTTAAAACTGTTGAAATTTTTAATGGATTAATATATGGTGATTTCATATCACAATATTATATTAAAAATTTCATTTTAGGAAATGAATATGGTAATGAATTAGATTTTGAAAATATAAATATAATTTTTAATACCTTTAATGATCGTGTTAATTTTTTAAGATTAATACATAATATTTTTGAAATATATAATAGTAATTATAGAAGTCAAAATAATTTTAAGATACTTATAAAATATGACGAAAACAATTTAAATAAACCAAATTTAAAATCTCAAGTTAAAAATTTAAATATTTATAATAATATTATATATAATGATTTGAACTTTTATACATATTTTTTAGATATAAATTTAATATCTATTGAAAAAGGTGGATTAAATATAATTAAATATGAAAACTCTAATAATAATTTAGGAATTTTTAATACTATACTTAATAGAATAATTAATAAAAAATTTTCATTTATCGATGATTATTCTTATGATATATTTAATAATATAAATAAATGTGTTGAATTAATTAATAATGGATGGATAATGGACGATTTTTATCTTAAAGATAAAACTTCTGTGTTTTTTTTTTGGAAAAATATACATAAATATAATATAAGAACTACTTTTACACATATTGATAATGAAAAAATTAAATCGGATGATTTATGCAGTATATGTAGTTCGAATTTTAAAGACAATGATATAATAATAAATACAAAATGTAATCATAATTTTCATTGGGATTGTAATTATGGAGGACCCTCAAAAAATATATCAGGATTAAAGAATTGGATATCTAAATTTTCACATAAATGTCCTATTTGTAGATATGAATATTGTATTTAATATAATATTATAATATTATAAAAATGAGTTCTGATACAAATACAAATACTTTTATTAATAAAGACGATTATATGTTGATAAATAATAAAATGTCTGCATCTGAATATAATAGACACGATAAATCAGTTTCAGGTAATTTAATGAAATTATCATTTATATTATTATATATTTGTTATGGTTATTCGGCATGGACATTTAAAAGCTTTTTACATACAAAAAAATTAAAAATACGTATATTATATTTTTGGTTATTTATAATTTATTCTCTTTTATTTTGGAAAAATGCTCCTAAAATTGCATATATTATAAGTAAATTTATAGAAAATAATTTATTATTTAATATATAATTATATTATAAAATGAGTAATAGTAATAATGAAAATGAAATTATAGAAAATGTAAACTTATATTTTTTAAATACTAAGAAATTTGTAATTAATAATTTATTTATATTATTAGTTTTATCAATTATACTCTTAATATTCATTATATTTAGTATACTATCACCAACTAATAAATTAATTACATTAAATTTTATAACTAATAACTTAAATCTTATTTTAGCTTTTCTAATTATATTTTTAATATTTTACATTTTAGTTATATTTTACAATAAAGGTATTGAATTTAATGATTTAAAATCATTTGTAAATACAAGAACTGAAATATTAGATACAATATTTGAAGATGTAAATACTAATGGATCAAATTTTGAAAAAAATGATAAAGAAATTTGTGATAAATTAAAAAAAAATATATAACAATACAATTTTAATTTTCTTAATTCTTTTTTTATAATATTTTTTTATATAAAATATGTTGATCAATGAAGTTTTTATTATAGTTATTGTAATATTTATCATAGGTGGTATTATTCATTTAATCAATAAACAAGTGTATGAGTTTAATATATTCAAAAGAGCAGTTATATTACAAGATAAAAATTTAGAAAAACATTTTAATAATATGGATAATGATTTTAATGAAATTAAAAAAAATACTGAAAATGTTCAATCTAAAATTAATAATAATAATATTAATTGTTTAGGTAAATTTTCTGCATGCAATTATAATACTAAAAATAATTGTGTTAAAAAATACAAAATATATAGAGATAATAAAGGTAATGGTAAAAAGTGTGAATTTAATAATGGTCATATAGAATCGTGTCCTGATGGTGGCGGTAATTGTAAAATTAATCAAGATTGTAAAGGTAATTGGAATGAGTGTGATAGTAACAATGTAAAAACTTTTAAAGTTACACAATCACATAAGGGTAATGAGGGAGGAGAGTGTAAAAATAAACATGGTGATACTGAATTTTGTATTTAATTAAAAAGTTTAATGTTTTAATAAAATATTATTTAAAATAAATATATATGGATTTCTTTAATAAAAATAATGAAAACACATCTTCTTTATTTAAATCACTTGATATGTTATATTTATTATTAATGATTACAGTTATATTAATTGTTGGTGTGATAATATATGGAATACACAAATATTTTGAATATGAAGATTTAAAAAAAGCTATATGTATTCAACATAAAAATTTAAATAAACAAATAAAAAAAATTAATGATAATACTGAATTATTAAAAAATAAAAAAAAACAATTTACAAACTATATTAGCGATAATTATGAGAATACAGATTGTATAGGCAAATGGAGTGAATGTGATAACAATTGTAAACAAGTATATTCAGTAATAAAACCTAAAAATGGTAAAGGTGAAATATGTGATTTTAACGATGGTGAAGAAAAAGAATGTGTTGATTCGACAGATTGTTCTCCATTAGATTGTCAGGGAAATTGGAGTGGTTGTAATGATAACAAACATAAAACATTTACTATAACAAGACAATCGCAACGAAACGGTGAAGAATGTATTGCAGAAAATGGTGCTGTTGATAGAACATCGTGCACACTTGACGATGCTACCCATAAAGTTAATAGTGGTGGAAGTGCTGATAATGTTAATATTGTTAATAGTGGTGGAAGTACTGAAACGGGTGGAAGTGCTGATAATGTTAATATTGTTAATAGTGGTGGAAGTACTGAAACGGGTGGAAGTGCTGATAATGTTAATATTGTTAATAGTGGTGGAAGTGCTGATAATGTTAATATTGTTAATAGTGGTGGAAGTACTGATAATGTTAATATTGTTAATAGTGGTGGAAGTGCTGGAACTGGTATAAAAGATTTATTAATTTCAATGTTAAATTTATTTTTTAGATAAATTTAACTGAAATTATAATAAATTAATATATTTATTAAAATAAATATGATTTTTAGTAATATTAACTTACAAAAAATGAATTCAGATAATTTATCGTCTCTATTAATAATGATTATATTATTTTCTATTGTATCATTATTTTTAATTTATTTAATTTTAAATATAAAAAATAAAATGAATAATTTTATAAAAATTTATGATGATGAACAAGATATCCAAGAAGAAAATTTAAAAAAAACTTTTAAAGAAATTGATAAAAATAATTCAAATTTAGAAACATTAATTAAATTAAAAAATGTTGAATTAGAACACAACGTAAATGATTTAAATGAATTAGGTTCTGATATATCTAATAATACTAAAAATATACAAAATACAAAATTATTAATTAATAATCTTAAAGATATTCCAATTAAAAATAATAATAATAGGATAACTATTGGTAGTAATAATGAGATAAGTATTGGTAATGGAAATATAGATTTTAAGTTAGATAGTTATAAAAATTTAAAAGTATGTGATAATGCAGGTGAAAATTGTTCATTTGTAATTAACCAACAATTTGTAGATAGTAATTTACCTATTATTCCTAGTAAATAATTTAAATTTAAAATTCCATATTATAAATAATTTTATTTATTTATTTTTATTTATTAATATAAATGATACAATTAGTTATATTATTTATATTTGTTGTATTTATAATATTAATTATATTACTTTATAAAAAATATATTAAAATTAAAAATTTAGTAGATGAAGAGAAAAATTTAAAATATGATAAAATAAAAAATAAAATAGGTTCAAATAATAGTATTATAAAAAAAATAAAACAAGAAACAGAAAATATTATTATGAAAAAAGGGAATAATTTAGCAGAATTAATCAATAAAAGTGACCAAAATTCAGAATTAAATCAACTAAATCATAATGATATAATAAGTAATGATTTAAATTCAATTAATAATATATTTAGTTATGATAATGGTTTATTTATAGGGGGGTCTGATGGTCGTATGGTAATAGGTGATAATAATATTAAATTAAATGTAGAAAATCCAGTTCAAGTCCGTGTTTGTAATTCTGATAATAGTCATTGTTCTAATATTATAACAAATAAAATGGTTAATGAAGAATGGCCTATTAATACTGGTAATAATGGGTCTGATTCAATAACTGTTTCTACTGGATCAGATGATAGTGACGGTGGGATTGGAACAGGTGGGGGTTCTAGTGCTGGAGGCGATGCTCTAATATATTCACCGGACCATCCGGACCATAATGGTAAAAAATATTTTATATTTAATAATACTACAAACATGCTTAGTGTTACCCCCAATATGACTATATCATCAATTGGGCTTTTTTCTACTGTTCCAAATTTTACACCAATAGTTACTGATAATATGAAAGTCAGCAATAACTTTAATAACTACTATGCTAGTATTAGTGGTAGTGGTGTAACAGATAGTGATATAATAGATTTTTCTGAAATGACTAAAATGACTAATCAAATAACCACCACTGATACAGAATTTATATTAATATCCTCCGATAATTTTGACTATAGAATTAATATTGTTGATGGAATTGTGAAATCAATTGTGGATTTCTATGTGGATTCCTAATCTATAAAATAACTATTTTATTATTAATAATGGAAATAGTCATATCTATTAAACAACTTAATTAATTAGATAAAAAAATATTTATAATATATAAATGTCTTCCTGTAATACACTATCAAGTGGTACAAGAGAATATTTAAATTATCGAGGAGATATGGATTGTGATGGTATTATAAAATTTTCGGAGGTTATTAATATATTTGAAATGTTTTTAAACGGAGAAGTGTACTTTTCGTATTTTATTCGTGCATATGACATGTTTTTATCTCAAGCCATAACTAAAATAAATTTGCTAGATAATTATGGGAATGATGAAGACACTACCACCACCACTGCCACCACCACTGCCACAACTACTGTCACCACCACCACCACCAGCTACGATAAAGCAACAGAATATATTAATAGTAATTCCCCCTTTTCCACAAAATTAACAATTATTAATGTTAGTCATGGAGATGTATGTGATATATTTTTTTATGGAGAGGAAGTATTAGAATATAAAGTACAATTTAATAAAACATTTAATCAGGATGATATAATAAAAACTACTGAAAATAAGGAAATTTTTCATAATTTATTTAAAAATAATAATTTAGGAGCTTATCCAGATCAAGCATCTAAATTAAGTGAAATTGATTCCCAAACTTATTTTTATCAAGCTAGAATGTCTAATGAAATGTATGACACTAAAGGTCATAATAAATATAGTGGTGATGGTTTTACTAAAAACTGGGATACAAATGTATTAATTCATATGTTTTCAACAACTAATAATAATAATATTATTTCAATAAATAGTGTTCGATATCATGATTCGGGATTAATTTCACTTAATTTAGATGTGGATGTAGGTATTCATAATTTATGATATTTAAAAATTTAAATAAATTTTTTTTAAATATAATTATTAAATAAAATGAAATTAAATAATTTAAATAACCTATTATTATTAATAGTAATTTTTATATTATCTAAAATAGGATATAATATATTCAAAAATAAAAAAACGATAGAAACGTTTAAAAGTGGTATCTGGAAATTAAATAATCTTGGACAATTATGTAATGGAACAACTTGTAAAAAAATTTTACTAGAAGGCGATGATAGTGACGGTGGGATTGGAACAGTTGTGGATTGTGAATTAGGAAGTTGGACCGACTGGGGTTCTTGTGAATCTAATACTGGTTCTTGTGGAACTGGTGCAGGTTCTCAATCTCAATCTAGAGAAATTTTAAAAGAAGCTATTAATGGTGGTAATGTATGTGGTTCATTAACACAATATCAATTATGTGACTTAGATGCATGTCCTCCTGCTTCTGATTCTGAAGTTGGAACAGTTGTGGATTGTGAATTAGGAAGTTGGACCGACTGGGGTTCTTGTGAATCTAATACTGGTTCATGTGGAGCTGGTGCTGGTATTAAAACACAAACTAGAACAATTACACGAGAAGCATCTAATGGAGGAGATTGTGCGTGGGCCAGTATGACTCAAACACAATCTTGTGACTTAGATGCATGTCCTCCTGCTTCTGATTCTGAAGTTGGAACAGTTGTGGATTGTGAATTAGGAAGTTGGACCGACTGGGGTTCTTGTGAATCTAATACTGGTTCTTGTGGAACTGGTGCAGGTTCTCAATCTCAATCTAGAGAAATTTTAAAAGAAGCTATTAATGGTGGTAATGTATGTGGTTCATTAACACAATATCAATTATGTGACTTAGATGCATGTCCTCCTGCTTCTGATCCTGAAGTTGGAACAGGTGTGGATGCTCTAATATATTCACCGGACCATCCGGACCATAATGGTAAACAATATTTTATATTTAATAATACTACAAAAATGCTTAGGGTTACCCCCAATATGACTATATCATCAATTGGGCTTTTTTCTACTGTTCCACTTTATACACCAATAGTTACTGATAATATGAAAGTCAGCACTAGCTTTAATAACTACTATGCTAGTATTATTGGTAGTGGTGTAACAGATAGTGATATAATAGATTTTAATGATATGACTAATCAAATAACCACCACTGATACAGAATTTATATTAATATCCTCCGATAATTTTGACTATAGAATTAATATTGTTGATGGAATTGTGAAATCAATTGTGGATTACTATTAATAATGGAAATAGTCATATTTATTAAACAATATTAATAATAATTGTAATATTATTTAATTAAATTTTTTTTTCATCAATATAATTCCAAAATTTTTTAGGTAAATCATTTTTATCAAATATAAATTTATTTGTATTTTTCATAATTATATTAAATTTATCATATTTTGGTTGAGAATCGATATTAAACAATATATATTTGTCTCCATTTTTATATATTTTATGACCACGTGTTAATCTTTTATTTTCAAAATTTCCAAGAATAATTACTGACACTTTTACAATTTCTGATAATTTTTCAATTTCATAAAAAGAATATTTATAATTTTCATCATATATTTTATTATATTGTTCAAAATCATTTTTATCAAAATAATCCTGTTTATCAAATATCTTTTCAAAATATATATTTTCTTTTTGATTTTCAATAAATAGTTCTTTGTCATTTTTATCATTTTTAAAATCATTTTCTCGTTCTTTATCTAATTTTTTTTCTAATGCTTTTTCACTAATTGAATTTTTATCTAATTTGGAAATTTTACTAAAAATTTCTATTAAATATTGCATTGTATTTTGCTCATCTATATCTTCAATTGTTGCTAAATTAATTTCATATAAAGGCAACAAGTCTTTCCAAGTATATTCTGGTAATGGTTTATATGTATCTGTTAAAAATTTATAAGATATATCATTTTTAGTTGGTTGAATAGTAACACCCTTATATAATATATAATCCTCTATACTATTTTCAATACTTTTAAAAGGATTTGATAATTTTTGATTTAATTTGTTTAGCTTATCATTTAATATATCATCTTGATTGAAAACAATTTCATATTTTTGAACTTTTAAATCACTGTCATTTTTTCGTAAAATATATAATAAATCTTTTGTATATATATCATTAATTATATTATTTGTTTCTTCTTCATTTAATATAAGTTTATCATCTTTTTGAATTATATTTATAATTATAGTTTTAATCTTTTCAATTTTAATATTTTTAGGAAAAGGATTATGTTTATGTTTTAACATTTCTATATTTTTTAATGTTTTTGTATTTGCAACAATATGATTAATAATATTTTTTAATTTATCTTGATATAATATTGTAATATTTTCATAATTATTTATATATGAAGAAGTATCATTTTTATTTTCAATTCCTAAAAATATAGTTTCATCTTTAATGTGTTCCATAAAAAAATCCATATTACTATTTAAAATTCTAAGAGGAATAATATTATTAGGTATATCTTCTAATATAATAGCAATTTCTTCAGTATTATCAGTTAATATTTCTTTAATATTATAAATTTTTTTATTTAATTTTTCATTCAAGTCATTTAAAATTTGTTTAATCTTTTTAGATGATAATTTACATCGGAATCTAGTAATATTATGAATATATATATAATTTTTAATTATAATATCATTATCTCTAAAAACATTAGTAGATATAATATTACTATCAATTGGAATAAATAAATTATTTTTTAATAAAAATCCTACAAACTTAAAACTCATATTAATAACAAATGCTTTAATAGGGAATTCTAAATCATCTAATATTTTAAGAAGATTTATAGGGTCAATTAAATTTTTTAATTTGCTTGTTTTACAATATTTTTTTTGTAAATCAATTATATATTTAAATTTTTTATCTTCTTTATACGAAAAACTATTATGTATAACTATATCATTTTTCTTTTTAGTATTGGTATTTCTTATTCTTACAACTGGTTCATAAATATTTTCATTTTTTATAATAAAAACAAAATTATTATCAGTATTTAATTTAGTATTATAATTAATAAATTTAGAACATAATATATCAATTTTTTCAACTTCTCTATTTTTATTTTGTGAGTTAAACATAATAATATTATGTTTTTTTGAATTTAGCCATTCATAATTATTTGTAAAAAGTTGTAAAACTTCTTCATGTCCTTTAAATAAATCACTTGTTAAATAAAGTTTAAAATTTTTAAAAGAATTAAATATCATAAATTCTCTTAATATGTCATTATTATATTTATTCGTATCATCATATACAAATTTATTAATTTTTTTAATTTGTTTATTAAGGTCATTTAAATCCATTTTATTTAAATAATCTTTATCAGAATTCATATTTTTTTTAAAAAGTTCAAAATTTTTTTCGTCATAAATGCTAAAATCTGGATTCAAAAATATTTTTAATGTATTTCCATTATTTAACTCAATATAATCTATCTTAGTCATATTCTGTTCAACTGCATTTATAAATTCTTTGACATTTTTAATTTTTTTATTATCAATTACATAAATTAAACTTGCTAATACATATTGATTTTCATCATTAATTCCTTTACGAACAAAACAATTAGTATTTTCATTAATTTTAAAATCAATAGGATATTTATTATTCAATATTTTATTTAATTTATCAGGTAAAGTTGCATATCTATTAATTTTTGCAGGTAATTTACTTTGTGTAATATATCTTCCTATTTTAGTTGTATCATCAACAACAATAGAGGGTTTTCCACGACAACACGGCATTTCTTTTTTATCGGGATGTAATACAGAATCTAATAGAAAAGGGTATTTAGGAACATCATATTCTTTTCCGTCTTTATCTTTTTTAACCCATGACTTATTACTTAAAACTATTGGAGGTTCTCCTTTTGGACATTTACCATCTAGGTCTTTTAATTGTTTATTTGTTAAACTTACACCTGTTAACGGACACCAATATTTAGGACAAATATAATAATAGGCTTCCTTTTTCTCATCAGAACTACCTGCTTTAATAACACTTGTGTAAGAATTTGGAAAATTTTTATCTATATATTCTTTTTCATTTTTTGTAATAACCACTGGTTGTTTTTTATGAACTGCTTGACATTTAGTGGTATAAGGTTTTTTAAATAATTGTTTATCCGCTTCTTTTAATCGTTCAAGAATTAATTTATCATATTTTTTCTTCTCTTGTGGATCATTTAATTTTTCAAAATCAATATTAACATCAATTTTAAGTTCGTTATCTGTCTTCTCTTTAATTTCTGTATCAATTTTTGTATTATCTTTTGTTTTTTGAATTTCATCATATTCATCTGCTTCTAATGATGCAAGTAGTTTTATATCATCATCATTCATTTCATATACATCCTCATCATCATCATCATCATCATTCTCATTATTTGTTAAAATAGAAAAATCATCTGAATTAGTCAAATATTCAAAATCATCATCACTCAATATTTCTTTTTTTTCTGTGAAATTTTCTTTTGCATCTTTATTAAAATTATTGAAATTTGTTATTTGTTTATTAATTTTATTCTTATCTTTTAAGATATCATTATTTGTTGATAAAAATGACAATAGTTTAGTAATTAATATATTATCTTCATTATTTATTAAATTTTTAACTAAAAATTGTAGTTGTAATTTATTTTTTATTTTAAGAAAAATAAAAACCCCTTTATTAATATTAGACTTTGTAATTTTATTTGTAGTTGTTAAATTTAATTTAATTAAATCACTAATTTCATCATAATCTTTTTCAGCCTTAGTTTTATTTACACTATATTTTTTCATCAATAAACTTACTAATTCTGTTTTTGGTTTAGATATATTTTGTTCTATAAAACTTTGAACATTATCTATATCAAAGAAATTATTAATCCTTTTAAATTTAATATAAATGAAATTATTTTGTTCATTAATTACATCAAAGTATGGATAAAATAATTCTAATGATTTTTTAATATTGGATTCTGATAAAATAACATCATTAAAAGTCAGATTATTAGTTATATTATAATCTAAAAAATCTATATATGAAACATTACAATTAAATAATGTATCATCTAAATTGATCAAATTAATATCGTATTTTCTATTTATTTTATTTAAAATTTCATTAACTTTAGAAAATGAATTAATAATTTCATTTATTTGAACGGGTTCTTCTTTTTTAAAATCATATATAACATCTACACGACCATTATCAAAAATTATTAAATTAAAATATTTAGTTAGGGCAATATCATTAAAATTTCTAAATAAAATTTTAATTTCTAAAAATTCATTTTTTCGAACTATATTTATATTTTCGGTCCATTTAGTTAAATCGTTATCATTAATTTTTTTGTCATTTCTAGAATTTTTATTACCTAGAGAATTTTTATTTATTTTATAAATATTATTATTTATTTTTTTAAAAATTATCATAGGTATAGTTTCATCTGTTATAAAATTATTAAAAAAACCTTCTAAATTTATTAGAAAATTATTAAATTTTATATTAATAATTGTAGGATTTATTTTAACATGAAATCTATTTACATATGATATATTATTTTTTAAAATATCATCTTTTTGGTCTAACATAAATTTATTAATAATTTCATCAGTATTTTTAATAGTATTTTCATATGTATCATTATAATTATCATAATCGTCTATATCTGAAATATATGGGAAATATACTTTGACACCACCATTCATTATTAGTTCATCTGTTTCATCCATTTTTTTGTAAGCGTTAAATATATCATTACTATTTGTAAAATTAATAATATTTGTTTTAATTTTATTTTTTAAAATATTGAAACTATCTAATTTATATTTATAAATTGGATTATACTTATTATTACTATCTAAAAAACGATAGTTAATTTTCATTTTTTTGTATGGGTTAGATGGTATAAATTTTTGGTCATTATTAATATCATAATAATTTAATTCTAATGGAACCGTAATATTGAATTTTTTATTGCTACTAATTTGATCATATATTTGTCGTATATTAAATTCCTTATTAGATGTTTCTAATTTAAATTGAAATAAGTTTTCTAAAATATAATTAATCTCAGTTGTATTTAATTTGTCATCACTATTAAAAATATTAGTTAGAATATCAATTAATTCATAATTATTTATTTTTTGAAGACCCCATAAATAAATATGATCAAAATTAATATTTTTAATATGATATGCAATTTTATTTTTAATTGTATAAATAGTATCATCTTCAAAAATATATTCGTGTATTAATTTAACACTTTCATCTTTTAGAGAAGTATCTAATAAGGTATAATTTTCAAAATGTTGTTTTAATGTTTTAATATCCTCATCAGTTATTTTATTGTCTTGTAATTTTTTTATTAAGTTTTTATATGTATTTCCAACAAATAAATAAGTGTGTTTTTCTTTTTTATTTATCCAATATATTACTTTGAAAATAGACGTTTTCATTATTATTATTAATATATTGAAATATAATTAAAAATATAAATCAATTTATGATTTTATTAAATTTTTTATTTTCGTATAATGAATTTAAAAAATAAATATGTAATTTATAATGTATAATACAATAAAAATCAATTATAATAAAGTAAATATTTAACTAAAATTTAAATATTTTTAAATCAAAAATATGAGTTTAACATTACAAGAATATGGTATACCATTAGATATTTGTTTAATGATAGAGCATATAATTTATAAAAAAGTATTTAAGTTAATGTTATTAGAAATGAAATTAAAATTCAAATCTTATTGGAAAAAAAATTTTATAAAGTATGAAAATAAATTTGTTTCAGGATATTTAAGAAATAAATTTAGGTATTGTTCTTATTTTAATCGTTTTTCATTCTCAATAAAACTAAAATGTTCATCATATCATTTGATATATTTAGATCATTTCAATTTAATAAAATATCAAAATAAAAAATATACCGATTTTTATTTTAATGGAAATCGTATAATAGGTTGGATAGATTATAAATAAAATTTTATAAATAATAGGATTAAATTTAAAATATTATTTTATTATTATAATGTATGACAAAAATATGAATTATTCAAATAATATTAATTTAGTTGATATTGTATGTGGATTATCATGGGGTGATGAAGCGAAAGGAAAAATAATTGGATGTTTATCTAAATCTGGTAAATATGACTATGTTTGTAGATGGGCAGGGAGTAATAATGCAGGACATACAATATATAAAAATGGTATTAAATATAAAACACACTTAATACCTTCAGGTGTTTTATTTGGTATTAAATCTATAATAGGTCCGGATTGTGTTGTAAATAAAGAAGGATTTTTCAAAGAAATTAATTATTTAAAAGAAAATGGATTTAATACAGATTTAATAAAAATTTCACCAAAAGCACATATAGTAACTCCTAAACATATTGAAGAAGATAAGATAAAATATTTTAAACAACAAGGGACTACTGCAAAAGGAATTGCTCCTTGTTATAGAGATAAATATGCAAGAATTGGAAGTCGGGTTGAAGATAAATGTAACTATGAACATTTTAAAGATTATATATGGGATGAAAAATTAGAAGGAAACATATTATGTGAAGGAGCTCAGGGATTTTGGTTAGATATTAATTATGGTAATTATCCCTATGTCACTTCGTCTAATACATTACCATATTCTGCTTGTTCATTAGGATTTTCACCTAAATTAATTAGAAATATATATGGTGCTTGTAAAATATATGACACTCGTTCTGGATTAGATCCAGATTTTCCAGAAAAATTATTAGAAAATAAAGAATTATTATTAATCGCCAATGAAGGTAATGAATATGGTGTAACTACTGGACGAAGAAGGAAAGTAAATTGGTTAAATCTTAATAAATTAAAAAACTCTATTAATATTTCTGGAACTACACATTTAATTATATCTAAAATTGATATATTTAAAAAAATAAATTTATTTAAACTTTTAGATAAAGATGAAAAGTTAATTAGTTTTAATGATCTACTATCAATTAAATTATATATACAACATTTTTTACATATTAATTGTTCAAATTTAAAAACTATTATATATTCTAATGATGTTGAATATATACCAGATTTAATTATCTAATATATTTGATGTTATTTTAATACCACAATATGGCTTAGGATTTTTACTATAATCATCATAAATATATAATCCATTATCACGCGCGATTTTAAGCAACCATTTAAAGTTTTCCCAAAATGTATCAGTATGTCCAATTTCATCGGTTGCAAGATGTCCTAATTCATGGATTCCTACATATGATAAAGTATTATCATCAATTAGGTCTCCTTTTTCATCTCGTGCAATTAAGCAAAATAATATTTTTTCCTTATTAACTGAATATGATGTATATTTTTCATCTTTAGTAGATTCACTTAATTGATTTGAATTATAGTTTTTTTTTAAGAAAGATACTCTAGGATCATTAGGGTATTCATCTTCAGCAATTTTAATAATTTTCAAGAATTTTTGATTCATTTTTGCAAGTTTATCAGCAACTTCTTGTGAGTTACTATTAGTTTTAACTAAGTATTCATTACCATCTATATTACTTTTTACATATTCTACTTCTGTAAATTGTTCACGAACATAAAATACGCCAAAAAAAGCTATTAATAACAATACAAATAAATCAAATAGGTTCATTTATTTTAATTAAATATATTTAAAAATTTGAATTTTATTTTTAATAATAATAATAAAATATAATATGTCATCATTAATTTTTCAAGCTATTGATTGGTTAGTTACTGATTATAGCGAATATAATGAAGATGAATTAGATTCAATTAAAATAAAATACTTAATTAAAATTTTTGGTAGAAATATGGAAGGTGAACACATTTCTATAAATATAAAAAATTATCCAACATTCTTTTATATAAAAGGAATTGATGATTTACCTGGTGTAAAAGGAATAAATAATTTAAATGATGGGTCCCATAATAATATAATTAATAATCTTAGAAATTATATTGAATATAATTTACCAAAAAAATATAAAAATTCAATTAAATGTTGTAAAATTTCTAGAAAGAAGGATTTATGGGGATTTAATAATAATATACCTTTTAAATTTATTTATTTATCATTTACTAATTTTAGGGCTATGAAAATAGCTAGTAATTTATTTTTAAAAAAAATATCATTTGGACCATATAATATAAAATTTAAATTATATGAAAATAATATTGAACCTTATTTGCGATTTGTTCATAAACAAGATTTACAAATAAGTGGATGGTTACAAGTTGCAGACTCTAAATATAATGTAACAGATGAATTTAATGTTAAAAAAGGTAAAACTTATAATGTTAATTGGAAGGATGTAAAGCCCTATCAATCTACTAATATTGCTCCTTTTATAATAGGTAGTTTTGATATTGAATGTAATTCATACGACGGGTCGTTTCCGTGTGCAATTAAAACATATGATTCATTTGTTCACGGATTATTAGATTATCATAATTTATTAAATAATGAAATAAAACAAATAAAGCAAGATAAGATTTTCAAATATATTTTAGATACATTACAAAATAAAAGTTTAAATTTTAAACAAGAACTTAATATTGATAAAATAACTGATAAATTAGAAATTCAGATTGAAGATATTTTATCAATATTAAAAGGAAAATTACAATTTGAAAAAGAAAGTATAAAAAGAAATAAAATTAGAAATCTTTCTGCTTATTTTGAATTTGAAAATAAACTTGAAGAAGGTGATGATTTATCATCTTCTGAAATTGTTGAAAAACTTGTTGAGAAATTTACAAATTTCTTACCACCATTAAATGGTGACCCGGTAATTCAAATTGGAACAACCTTTCATAAATATGGGGCAAAAGAATGTTTTAAAAAAATAATAGTTACTTTGGACACTTGTTCAGATATTCCAGGTAGTATAGTAATTAGTTGTAAAACTGAAAAAGAACTAATACAAAAATGGGTTGAAATAATCAATGAAATAGACCCAGATGTTTTAACTGGTTATAATATCTTGGGATTTGATTTTAATTATTTATATCATAGATCAATGGAATTAAATTGTGTTGAATATTTTTGTAATCTTGGAAAATTAAGAGAACCTATTTCAGAGTGTGAAATGGATGATGAGGGGTATTGTAAAAAACACTGGGTTAAGAAATGTCTATCATCTTCTGCATTAGGTGATAATTTCTTAAAATATATTTCAACAGAAGGACGTGTAGTAATAGACTTAATGAAAGAAGTTCAAAAGAATTTTAATTTAGATACTTATAAGTTAGATAATGTTGCATCTCATTTTATAAATGGCAATGTTAAAAAAATACAAAATGAAAATGATAAAATGAAATTATATTTAGATAATCCAATTGGTATACAAAAAAATAATTATATAAAATTAGATGGAGCTAAATATTTTATAGATGAAATAAATTATAATGATAATTCAATAATAATAAAAACAGATTATGATATTTTTGATAAAAATATTAATTATAAAAAATGGGGGTTAGCTAAAGACGATGTAACCCCTCAAGAAATTTTCAAATGTCAAAGTGGAACTTCTGATGATAGAGCTAGAGTTGCTAAGTATTGTATACAAGATTGTGTTCTATGTAATTATTTAATCATTAAATTAGAAATAATTGCCAATAATATTGGTATGAGTAATGTATGTTCTGTTCCTTTTTCATACATCTTTCTAAGAGGTCAAGGAGTAAAATTATTTAGTTTGGTTGCAAAACAATGTAAACAAGATAATTTCTTAATTCCGTATCAAGATAAAAAGTGGAAATGTGAAATATGCAATATAAATAATAGTTCATTTGATGATTTTTGTAAAGACGAATCGTGTCTTTCTCCAAAACCTGAATATGAAAGTTTTGAAGGTGCCATAGTTCTCGATCCAATCCCAGGTATTTATATTGATGCTCCTATATCTGTATTAGATTATGCTTCTCTATATCCATCTTCTATGATTAGTGAAAATATATCTCATGATACTATTATTTTAGATGAAAAATACAATAATTTACCTGGTTTTGAATATGTTGATATTTCATTTGATATTTTTAAAGGAAAAGGGGACGCCAAAAATAAAATAGGTGAACAAACTTGTAGATATGTTCAATTTCCTGATGGTGAAAAGGGATTACTTCCTCGTATTCTACAAAAATTATTAAAGCAACGAAAAGCTGCACGAAAAAAAATTACATGGAAAACTATAACTTTAATTTCAGGTGAAAAATATATGGGTAATATTATTCATGAAGATGATAACATTATAAAACTAAAAGTAGAAGATATTGATACAATTGATATAAGTAAAAAAAACATTAATAGTAATGTTGATACTCAAAATGAATTTCAAAAAGCAGTATTAGATGGTCTTCAATTAGCTTATAAACTAACCGCTAATTCATTGTATGGTCAAGTAGGTGCACCAACAAGTCCAATCTATATGAAAGAACTTGCCGCAAGCACTACCGCTACTGGTAGAAATTTGATTATGTCTGCTAAAAAATTTGCAGAAGAAGAATACAAATGTGAAGTAGTTTACGGAGATACCGACAGCGTTTTTATAAAATTACCAAAGTTAAAAGACTATTCACATTATGGTCATCCAACAGAAAAACAAAATATTTTACAATATAATGTAACAGTTGGCGAACAATTATCAGAAGATTTTCAGAAAAAATTGAAACCACCTCATTGTCTAGAATGGGAAAAAATGTTTTATCCGTTTATTATATTTAGTAAAAAAAGATATGTTGGTAATTTGTATGAACAAGATGTAAATAAATTTAAACAGAAATCTATGGGAATTGTATTGAAGCGAAGAGACAATGCAAATATTGTAAAGATAATTTATGGAGGATTAATAAATATAATTTTGAATGAAGGAGATATTAAAAAATCATTGAAATTTTTAGATGATTCTTTGAATAAATTGACAAATGGAGAATATCCAATGGAAGAATTAATAGTTACAAAAACTCTAAGAGGTTTTTACAAAAATCCAAAACAAATTGCTCATAAAGTTCTGGCAGATAGAATTAAAAAACGAGATCCAGGAAATGCACCTCAATCTAATGATAGGGTCCCATATGTTTATATACAAGTAAAAGAAAATCAAATTGTTAAAAAATTACAAGGTGATAAAATTGAAGATCCAAAATATATTGAAGAAACTAATTTAACACCAGATTATGGACATTATATTACCAATCAGATAATGAAACCTTGTTTACAATTATATGGATTAATTTTAGAAAATTTGACTGGATATAAACATAAAAATGACAAAAAGTTTTGGAAAACAAAGAGAAAACTTTTACTCGAAGATAAAAAAAATGAAAAAAAAGTTGATGATAAAATTAAACAACATCGGGAAAAAGAAGTAGAAGAATTACTATTTAGTAAATATATTACTAGAATAGAAAATAAAAAAAATGGTGTTAAAACAATGTTTGAGTATATGTAAATAAAATTTGTAAGTAAAGTTATTATAAAATTATATATTTAGGTTGTCATTTTAAGGTTCATTGTGTGTTCAAGTGTATTTTTATTATTATTGAGAGGTTTCGAACGTGATAACTTTATTTTTTGTTCAATTTTTCTCAATCTATTCTCATCAATTGGAATAAAATTATTCATATTATTTTGTGTATTATAATTAATTTCTTCTAATTGTTGATTAGTTGCAATCATAGGATAGTCAAGGACATTAATTATTCTATTACTATTTGTAAAATTTCTAAATTCTTCTATATCTAATTTACCACCAAAAATTTTCAATGAAATTTTATGAGGTGCTAATTTTATTATATTTTTATAGTTCAATTTTTGTGAAAGTAAATTTATTAAACTATAACATTCCCATACATCTAACATATTATTATTATCATTAAAATTATATGAACTGACACATTCCAATGAACAAAAACAACCAGTTACACTAAACTTATTATTTTTATATTTTATTGGTAATCCAAATGGTTTATTTTCGAATGTATGACAACACCACCAACATAATACATTTGTATTATCTATCCATTTTTTATTTTCAATAAACTCTTCTAAACATGTATGTGTATTTTTTTTTTCAATACTATTCATTATATTTTCTTTTTTATCAATATTTCTCATTATATTCTCTTTTTTATCAATACTATTACATTTATTAATATTTGAAGGCAATGATGAAAAACTATTTACATTATCATATGCTGATGGATATTCAATTGAAGAATTATTTATTAATTCAGTATTATAATTAAATTGACATTCTAATGCTTCATTACATTTTTCAGATGGATTTTTAATTTTTAGATTTAAAATAATTGTTTCTTCTTCATCTTTTTTATTTATATATTCTGAAATATCTCTTTTTTCAATCATATGAGATTTGGGTTTACGTCCTCGACGTTGTTTAGGTTTATTAAGTTCTCTTTCAATCTCTTCTGGTGTTTTAATTTTTTTCTTTCTACCTCTTTTTTTTTTAACAGGAACATCTGAAACATTTTTAGAAGATTCTAAATTTTCTAATTCAGTAACTTTAGTTTCTTCTGTCATATATTATATATAATTGTTATTTTCTTAAACGAGTTTAATTTAACCAAAATAATTCAGTATTCAGTTAAGATGGAGGTGTTGGCCAAGTTACATTATTTAATTCACCATTTTCATCTAATTGCGGTGAAGAATTTGATGGTAAATTACGAAGTGCTTTACGATAATCTAACCAGGATTGTTTAATTTCTTCTGTTGCGTGAGGCCAATCCGGAATACTTGTATATTTATCAGTATCATTTAATTTTATATTTCTTTTTTCTCTTAATATTTTCATAGGTAGAGCATTTTGTAATTCAATTCTTTTTGCTTCTATTTCAATTTCAGTTGGTTTTGTTATATTATTACTTAACCATTGTAATGAATTATAATCCTCGCCAACAATATATTCAGCATCTGAATATAATGCTTTTAGACAATTACCAATTCTAAAATTACTCATATTTATTTATTATTATAAAATAATATTTAAATTAATTTTACGACTATTCTAAAGTTGTTGTTGTTATAGGTGTGTTTGTAAATTCTTTTAATATCATACTAGAAATAGCACAAGTCCCCCATGTCTCATTATGATCATTATCACCAACACTATTGTCTCGTGTACGATTTAAGTACCACATTGTACCATTAGTTCTACGTTCACAGAAATAAAGTTCATATGCAACATATAAACTTCCAGGTAAATCAATATATTCTCTCGTAATGTTTGACATATCTATATGATATATATAACTCCCCCCTAACCAACCAGTAACACCATAATCTCCTGGAATATGCGCGGATGTTGCTTCACCTAATATTGTAGTAGTTGGGGAAGTATGGTTATTCATATTTGATTCACTTGAATAAGTATGACTCACAAGACGACAATCAGGACATCTAGCGTTGTCAGCACTTATTGAAATTTGTGCTAAAACTGATACATAATTACTAGTAGAATCTAATAAAATTGTTTGTTTAAATGCAGGAGTAACTGCTACAGGTGTATTGTTTGTTCCTTCTTTTTCATGTTTATAAAATAATTGTTGAATTTGTAAAATTTTACCTGAAGTTCCATACTCTAATCCAGTTCCTGCTGCATTTGCCTTTAATACTTTTCCAGCATTTGAAACTGGACTTGGAACTAATATTGAAGCTGGAGACCCCCAACTCAATGAACTCCCATTTGTTATTAATTGTTTTCCAGAATTCCCAATTTGTGAAGGAATAGTGAAACCACCGCCATAAAGTGCCCATTCTGCTAAACCAATTTTAGTACCACTAAAATTATCTGTAATATGTAATAAATAATATTTATATGCTCCTATTGTTGATAAATTATATTCATTTGCTAAATGTAAATTATTGGAAGCATTTACAGTGCTAGATGTAAAAGATGCAGCAGTAGGCCAACCAGTAAGAGCACCAGCATTACTATCAGCACCAGATAAATTTTGCGAATCTAATATATAATAACTACCAGAATCATATGTTGCCTTATCTATAGATGCTCGTAATTCCCAAGTTCTAGGATTATCTTTTCTCCAATCTGCATGATACCTTGGCCATAATCTATATTTTGTAACTATTTGTGGAGTATTAAATTCACACGAAATATGATGAGGATAACTTGCATTATCAGAACTTGACCAACTTCTATTACTTCCATATATAATATCGTTAAAAATATTATTTTGATACCATCCAGCGTTATCAAGATTAGTTGAAACATAATGTGTGAAAGCAGCACTACCACCAGCACCGGCCAGAGCTTGTTCTTGTGTAAATGATGTAATGGTTCCTAAACCTAACTCTTGAACAGTTAATATAGTAGCACATATTTGTCTATTATTATCTGGTGTTTCATCTGAATCTTGATTCATATAAAAAAAGTCATTTGTACCACTAGGATGTTCACATCTAATACGAAGAAAGTAAGTTACATTATGTGTTCCAGATAATCCATTAGTAGGGTCAGTATCAACAAAATATGGTTCTACACATTGTAATAAACCAATACTGTCTCCATAAATCCAATCCCAGCATTCAATGCGATTAGCGCCGACAGCTGAAGTATTTTGACCAGTATGATTTTTATTAGAATATTCATTGTCTCCTTTCGGGTCATTTTGATAATCATTTCTATTTGCTGAAATACCATTAGTACTTCCCCATATAACATCACCATCTACTTTTTTTCCTAAACGAAATGCGAAAAAACCATTGCCAATACTATCACAAACACCAGTAATACAATTAATTTTAACTTTACTTCCTTGTGCAACTGTTACAGAAACATCAGTATTAAAACCAGATATAGTAGTGTTATGTGATGAAAAATCTAACCATTTTTCTAGATTAGCATACCCAGTAATTTTTTTACCGGTACTAATAATTGTTTGAGCAAATGCCAATTCTCTAAAATTCGCCCCATATTCTAAATTATCTCCAGTGGCGTTAACTGTTACAATTTTCCCTTTATCGGATAATACTGGCTTATCTAGTAATATTTTTTCATTTCCATTAACATTAATTTTACTCGCAATTGTAAGTAAATCACTATCATCTTCACCAATTACAACATCACCTTTTAAATTTACATTTCCACTTATATTAGTATTACCTGTAACATCTAATTTTGCAGTTGGCGTTATAGTTCCTATACCGACATTACCGCTTGAATTACCTGAAATCCATGGAATACTGTTTGGTA
>Ga0209830_10001243_pt1 | contig 23004 bp, 12 predicted proteins | sample ArcticOcean_MG_C_12_FD_187439 | JGI IMG/M metagenome (GOLD analysis project Ga0209830, IMG submission 187439) | Marine microbial communities from western Arctic Ocean - ArcticOcean_MG_CB8_130 (SPAdes) (version 2) | ecosystem: Environmental > Aquatic > Marine > Oceanic | place: Arctic Ocean...
TAATAATAATAATAATAATGTTAGGAGCTCTCCACTTGAATAGACTAGTTGTCTTAATCACTACAGTTCTTTTTGCCTTCTCAGCGGCAGGGAAGGAATCCCCTGCCCTTATATGGGAAAATAACAAAAGCTTCCCCTACTGGACCGTAGCCAGTGAATCTGCCTATCCAAGTCAAAGTAATAAGGCCTCGCCGCGGCTTCTTGTATCACTTGATGAGTCGATGCTATCCACTCAACTTGCCCTAAAGAGCTCCAAGGCAGCTAAACAGAACATCGTGTACTTCCCAAACTCATCTGGGGAGATGATTGCGTTTGATGTGAAGGAAAAGTCCAACTTCTCTCCAGTACTGGCAGCTAAATATCCAGAGATTAAAGCATATGTAGGTGTTGGCATTGATAATTCCAGTCTTCAAGTTAGATTTAGCCTGGCACCCTCTGGGATTGATGCGTCGATTAATAGCAGCGTTGAGCTTAAAAGCACAGCTATCGAGAAGGTTAGAGGAACTGAGCTTTACCTCATTTCTAGCAACCTGGAGCCGCATGATGAGCACAGTGGGTTCAGCTGCTCTACCGAGGCCAAGCCCATAACAAAGAGCTTTAAGCAGATACTAAACGCTTCAGCTAGTGGGATAATGTCTAATGGTGCAGCTAGCGGGATAAGTTCAAGTAGAACAAGCTTTGCAAATACAAATACCCTTTCTAAATATCGCCTAGCTGTATCAACTAACGGCCAGTACACAAGGTATCATGGGGGCACTGTCGCCGGCGCGCTCGCGGGAATCAATGCCACGCTCACTCATGTTAACGCGATCTTTGAAAGGGACTTCGGTGTCACACTAGAGTTAATTGCTAATAATGACCTAATAATATACACAGACCCGGCGACAGATCCCTATTCCGACAACTCAGGTTCATTAAATGGTGAGCTACAAACCAACTTAGATATAGTGATCGGCTCGGCTAATTATGACCATGGCCATATCTTCAGCGCACTAGCGTGTGGCAGTGGTGGCTGTGGTAATGCAGGTATTATTGGCGGCTTTTGTAATGACATGGCCAAAGGAAGCGCATGGTCAGATTCACTCCAGCCTGAGGGGTCTAACTTTACGAAACTTGTTGCCCACGAGATTGGGCATCAGGTGGGCGCAAATCATACATTCTCCAACCGCTCGGAGGGGACAGGTAAGAATGTTGAGCCGGGCAGCGGGACAACGGTGATGAGTTATGCGGGTATTACTGGCTCAAATAACGTAGCCATTCAGGGCGATGAATATTTCCACTATGTGAGCATTGAGCAAACACTAGCCTACCTGCAAAACCAGAGTTGTCACGTCGACACGCCAAACGAGAATAGCCTCCCTGTTGTTGAGGATATACCGGATCGAACTGTACCTATTCTGACTCCCTATATTTTGAGCGGAAGTGCCACTGATGCGGACATTGACGATGTGCTTAGCTACACCTGGGAGCAAATAGATGATGGCGTTGTCACTGACACTAGCTTTGGTCCGAAAAATCCTTTCGGAGCCAATTTCCGATCTCTACCACCTAGCGGTACCGGCGAAAGGTATATGCCCAAACTATCCAGCGTGCTCTCGGGTAACCTAACGCTTGAGAACCCCAATACTCTGTCAACCTGGGAAACTCTGTCCTCTGTAACCAGAGACTTGAATTTTGGCTTTACTGCTCGGGATAACGCGGTTGGCGGAGGTGGGGTTGCGCAAAAAAGAATGAAGGTGAGTGTTGTTGACTTAGACGGTGCATTTAGAATTACCTCACCAGCAGATGGGCTGATGTATTTCGCAAATGAGACCCACACTGTTAGCTGGTCTGTTGCGGGGACGAACCTAGACCCAATGCTAGCTGACAAGGTCACCATTACCCTGTCGGTTGATGACGGCTATACATACCCCTACACATTGGCAAGTGACGTGGAAAATGATGGCAGCCACGTGGTCGTTATGCCCGACTTTGTAACCAACGATGCTCGTATTCGAATTCAACCGAATAATGACAACATATTTTATGCGATCAATAATCACAGTTTTACACTGACTCGCAAGGACATCATTCTTACTGCTGAGCAATATGATTATACGGTTTGCACCGCTACCACCGCTGTCGCATCACTGACATATAAAACCTCACCGGACTATACGGATACCGCAGTGCTGTCAGCCAGCAATCTTCCCGCAGCATTAAGTGTTGGATTTTCACCCGCAAGCGTCTCGACAGATGGTACGGTTATTAATGCAACAATTGCCGCTGGCGCTAATATTTTAGCGGGCACGTACCCAATTAAGATTAATGCAACTTCAGACAGCCGAAGTCAATCGCTGCCTCTTAGAGTGACAGCCTATGCGTCCAACTTCACTCCGATAAAATTGCTAACCCCCTCAAATAATAGCCTTATAGAAGGATTAAGAACAACGCTCACTTGGAAGGCAGATGTAAATGCAGAGCAATACCGAGTCGAGGTATCAACTGAGGAAAGCTTTAGTGAGGTGTTCTACAGCAGTCTTTTTGATATTTTTGATACTGGTTTTGATGACACATCCTCTGACATTACCAACCTGCAACCCAATACTAAGTACTATTGGCGTGTTTCCCCCTTAAATCGTTGCGCGCCTTATGAAGCATCTGGAGATGTGCACAGCTTTACAACCTTTGACGTTACTCTCGCTGACGACGTTCCAGTTATCATTCCCGAAGACGATGGCACAGGATTTTATACCTCGACTATTACTATCTCGGAGGATCAACGAATCACCGATGTTAATGTGCTCCTTGATATGACTGTAAACGATGTCTATGTCCTAACGGCAACCCTAACATCGCCCAATAATACTGAGGTGGAACTATTTCATTATGCTTGTGGTCGTGACGCCGACATTCTAGCCATCTTTGATGACGAAGCCGAGGCATTCAACTGCGATTTTGGCTCTGTACCAGTACTCTCAGGCGGCCTAAAACCACAAAGTGACGCCTTGAGTCGATTTAATGAGCAATCCACAAAAGGAGATTGGGTACTGACAATAGAGGATTGGAGTAATAACAATATTGGTGTGGGTACTATCAATACGTTTGGGCTCCAAATAACCACTGAGACTGGCGTTGAATTTGAGAATTATCCACCAATAGCCTTCGACCAATCCCTTACTGCAGCCGCAGGAGAGGAGATCTTAATAAGCCTTAGTGGATCAGACCCCGAGGGTTCAGCCTTAGCCTATCAATTAATATCTGCGGCCGATGGGCGTCTATCGAAATTTTACTCTGAGAAAATAGGCGAATTTGCAGGCCTCAACCAAGATGGCCTCCCCTATTTTCTACAAGATTTGGTTCTTTTCAATGAGGGAAAATATGCCGTCGCCTCTGGTAATTCGGGGCTCTATACCCTTGATGTTAGTGACCCCGCCAATATATTAGTTTTATCCAGCTTTGAGGGTTATCACCGAGCGGCTACCTTATCTACCGACGAAACCAAAGTGTTTGCCGCCACATTTGATGATGCATTTAAAATATATGACATCTCTGATCCGACAAATATTACTCTCCTAGGCGCTTACGACACACCAGGCTCCCCGATGAGCGTTACTCTGTCTAAAGATGAAAATACCGCCTTTGTGACTGACCGTTCAAGTGAGTTACAGATAATTAATGTAAGTGATCCCACCAATCCAATTCTATTGAGCACTTTTTCTGACGGGTTATTTTATGGAGCATATTCAGACGGGGCATTATCATCTGATGGGAACACACTCTATCTTGTTAATTGGTACACCTTAGATATTGTCGATGTGAGTGACCCATCATCACCACAATTACTTGGCTCGACCAGTACTCAAATAGATCAGTATGGAAATTACGTAGGCAATCTGGGCGGATATTCGGATGCGTTAGTGCTCTCCACCGATGGCAAAGTAGCGTACGTAGAATCAACACAGTATGGCCTGATAGTTTTGGATATCAGTGACTCTACGTCTCCATCGGTAGTGGGGTCTATGGATCTAGATATATACAATTCTGCTGGCGGAGCTAGTAAACTCACATTATCTCCCGATGGGACAACGATATACTTCGCAGGTGATGTAACTGATCTCAAAGTAATCGATGTAAGACGTCCAGGTACTCCTGTACTCATAAGTACTTACCAAACTACGAGCGATTCCTGGGGCGTTACCACATCAGCAGTAGGCGATATGCTTTATATCTCAGGTCACCCACGATATGACATAGATGCTGACTCCTGGGGCTTCGCGCTAGAGGTTCTGGATATAAAGAAGAAAGCCGTAACGGCAGGCGATATAGTTAATCCCAATCTTTATTTTGCTAGTGCAGCTGAAGCGTCGGGCTATGCTCGCTTTAATTTTAGGGTCAATGATGGGGCTCTTGACAGCGCTGAGGCAACAGTTTCGGTATCCATTACTGATTTTATTGACAATGATGGCACCTGGACCTATACCAAAAGCAGCAATGACACAATCACAATCACTGGCTGTGTTGGTCCATGCGCCTCGGCTCTAGTCATACCGGAAATAATTAATGGGTCGGACGTGGTTACCATTTTAAATGGTGCATTTGCCGATAGCGGTATCGTCTCAGTGCAGCTTCCAGATACTGTTACTAAAATTGGAAACTACGCCTTCTACAAAAATTCCTTAAAACTACTTACCCTCGGTGCCAATGTAAAAAATATTGGAGCAGGATCTTTCTCTTACAACAACATTTCTATCGTGAGCTTCCTAGGTGATCGGCCTAGTATTGAAGGAGGTGCGTTTAATAAAAACAGAGAGCTTGAGATTATCAGTTATTGTTCAGACAAATCCGATTGGCCGGGTGCGGGTATTTCAAATGGAACCTCTACGATAATACCTACCGAGGATTGTAATGCCGCCGTAGCGGCTAATACTTCACTTATCAAGATAGAAGCAGCTGCATTAACCCGCGACACTACCAACCTAACGTTAGGTGATCTCGAAGCTGTAAGACTCCTAAATGAGATTATCCCAAGCTATATTGATCAATATTTAACTTTTATAAGACTGTCATCGTTCATTGGGAATGTATCTGATATACAAAGAATTATCTCATCGGTAAATAGTGTAATGACCGAATGCCCAGCCTCTGCACGTTTTGTTTCTGTGGCTGGAACAAATCCATGGCCCTGGGAGATTAGTTGGTCTCTGATGGGTAATGATCCGGACATTCCCCTTGAGAGTGGCGGAGCGGAGTTCTTGTTGTTTACCTGTGTTGAAGATGGTCGCTACACATTGAATATGTCCGATAGCTATGGCGATGGCTGGGATAATGGCTTTGGTGAAGTTGATACATTTTTCTCTATTTTATCTGGGGATGGTACCGAGCTTGCGAAGGAGGGTCTTGCTTCAGGATTTGTTGGTGTAGCGAACATCAAATTGGGTCAGTACCCCAATGAAGCGCCATCTGCATCGAATCAAAGCATTGAAGTCATCAGAGGTCTGCCGACGGCGATACCTCTATCAGGTCAAGATGACGACCTAGATGAGCTCACAAGACGCTTAACTAGCGCTCCAAACTCAGGTTCACTGTATAGAAGTATATCTTGGACGCGAAATTCAAATTATGAATCCGAGGGAAAAGCCTATGGTTTTGCCTTATCTGATGATGAAAGTATCGGTTATGTAGCTGACGGTAATGCAGGCCTGACCATAATCGATCTACAGACAAAACCCCTCACGACCCTGGCTTCTTTAGATACTAATGGTTTAACAAGATCAGTCAAACTCTCAAAAGATGGACGAACCGCATTCTTGGCTGATGGCACTCTTGGACTCAAAGTAATAGATGTGTCTGACTCGCTAAATCCGACCATCCTGAGCTCGATCACTGTCGGAGAGTCTGTGTATGATATTGCGCTGTCAGATGATGGCAATAAAGCCCTTGTTGCGCATCTCTCAGGATTTAGCTGGATTGATGTTAGCAACTTAGACAATCCGACTCTTGTTGCAACGGTTACCACACCAGGGGATGCTCAAAGTATCGCCCTATCTCCAAATAATGAGCGGGCTTATGTTGGTGATGGCTTCAAGGGGTTCCAAGTCATTGATGTCAGCCATCCATCAGTGCTCAAAGTCCTAAGTAGTATGGATACGGATGGTGAGGTCTATTCTATAGCTCTATCATCAGATAGTTCGATACTTTATGTTGCAGATGGATCTTTTGGATTAAAGATCTTCAATGTAGAGATCTCGAACAGTCCCGCTCTCATCGCCTCAATTACAGGTATTGGTTTTGTGCGAAGTGTAGAGATCTCAAATGATGGTTTTACGGCCTATCTTGCTACATCTCAGAGCGCGGGCCCTCGGATGGTTAATATAGCCGATCCCTATACTCCTATTTTACTAGCGTCATCTGATGATAGATCTCTAAATTACGTTATTCCATCGCTCGATGAAACTAAAGCTTTTGCCATTATTTCAACGGGGCTTGAGTCACTTAGTGTTGGGTATAAAAATCCATTGTCTGTCGGTGACACCCTTTTAGAGGCCCCTATCTATTTGTCTTATGACTCCGATGCTGTGAGGGATACGTTTGAGTTTGTAGTTAATGATGGAACCGTTGATAGTGATAACGCTAAAGTTATAATTACAATCCTAGATGATACTGACGGAGATAGAGTCGCCGATGACGCGGATGCGTTTCCAAATGATTCAACTGAATCTATAGATACTGATGGCGATGGTATCGGAAATAACAGCGATCCAGATGATGATGATGACGGTGTGCCTGATATCACAGATGCATACCCGCTAATAGGACTCAACGGACTTATTGATACTGATTCTGATGGCATACCTAATAACTGCCCTGCCAACTGCATTTCATTAGGAATGGTTGCAGATGATGATGATGATGGTGATGGTGTATCGGATGAGAATGATGCCTTGCCACTTGATGCTGCAGAAACAGTAGATACTGACGGCGATGGTATTGGTAATAATGGTGATACTGACGATGATGGTGACTCCATATCTGATAGTGACGAACTATCAAATGGCACTAATCCACTATTAGCAGATAGTGATGGTGATGGCGTCAATGACAGTATAGATGCCTTTCCGTTAGACGCTACTGAAACTATTGATACAGACTCTGATGGCACTGGCAACAATGCTGATGCTGATGATGACAATGACGGAGTTGCGGATGAAAATGATAGTTCACCTTTAGATCCAACAAATGATTCTGATGATGATGGTGTTGCTAATAATGCCGATGTGTATCCAGAGAATAATTCTTACTCAAAAGATAGTGATAGCGATGGCATGCCTGATGCCTGGGAAACTAAGTATGGGCTAGACCCAAATGATGCGTCAGATGCTTCAAGTGATCAGGATAATGATGGTGTTTCGGCATTAGATGAATTCCTAGCAGGGACCATACCCTCAGGTTCTTTAGATATAGATGGTAATGATGACTATGACGCTCTAACCGATGGTCTTCTGTTGCTTAGAGGAATGTTTGGACTAGATGGAAGTGCGTTGGTAACAGGCACCATAGCATCTGATGCTATTTATACTGAATCAGTGGATATCGAATCTCGTATTGCCACTCTGGGTGACTTGGCCGATATCGATGGTAATGGTGAAATTGATGCTCTTACAGATGGCCTGCTCACTCTACGCTACCTATTCGGTTTACAGGGCGATACGCTTATTAATGGCGTGGTTGCGGGTGATGCTACTAGAAAGACTTCAGAGGAGATTGAGGCGCATTTAGAGACCTTAATGCCTTCATTGTAAATATCTCTGAGGTATCTACAGAGCCACATAATTCCTCGCTAAAGTGGTTGTTTTATATTCGTAAACGCATGGATGCATTATGTATAGTCATACTAATTGTCCTAGAGATCTTTTGAATGAACCTGTCAAATAAGCAGTGCTCCTCAAGTGCCTGTGTAGCACTTCTTTTTTTTATATCTCTCCTATCACCAGCCACACAAGCGCTTGATGATGGTTTGTGGACCTATAATCTCTTTGATGGCTATGCCGAAATTACAGGTCGAATCAATAGCTGTCCATCAGATATGATCATACCCTCCGTGATTGACGGACATACTGTTAACAAGATCGGGAATAATGCATTTTATAACACTCCGATCACAAGTGTCGTGATTCCTGATACTGTAACAAGTATTGGAAATAATGCCTTTAGATATAGCTCTCTTGCCAGTGCAACCATCCCGGGTAGTGTTTCAAGCTTTGGAATCAATGCTTTCGAAGGTAATGAGCTAACTAGCATCACAATTCCTGAAGGGCTTACTGAACTAGCTCAAGGAGTCTTTTCAGGAAATAAATTAACTAGCGTTACAATCCCTCCAGGAGTTACAAAACTTGGTAAATGGGCGCTCGCAGGTAATAATTTAACTAACATCATCATCCCCGAGAACGTAGTAACAATTGAAAGAAGCGCACTTGAAGGTAACGACCTTGAGAGCGTTCTTATACCAAGCAGTGTTGCCACGATCGGTGACTATGCTTTTCGTTATAGCCCGCTTGTTTATATTCACTTCTATGGCGACCGACCCGTCATATCATCCTCCGCATTTGAGACAAATAGCTATACTAACTTTTATCGAAAGAGAATAACTTACTGCGATACTGGCAGTGGATGGCCTGGTGAAGCGATAGATGGAATGACTCCAAACCTAAACTGCAATGGCGATCAGCCATATGTTGAGCCAGAGAAAAAAGATATAGCATTTGTGTTGAGGGGTTTTAGTGGCACGAATTACTTCGAAAATATAGAAGACTTCAGATCGCAGGCTGAGGCCATTATGAAGGAATTATCTAGTTTAAGTCTCGGGGAAGTTTCCACTTATGATATTTTTTATGGAGGAATAGATCCTAACGGCCTAGATTATTATAACCCTCTGATCAATCCTAATGAGCCTCTGGCATGTTCGTTATTTATTGATGAAGTGAGATTGCCAGCCGAAGTAGACATTGACGCCTACAAACAAATAGGCTTTATTTTTACTAATAGCGATCCTGATTATGATGATTGGGCGGGCGGTTTCGCCGGTTCATGCCAGAGTATGGGACTACTAGACTCAAATGGTAACCCTTTTAATAACGATATTAGAGCACGAAAAGCTTGTTGGGTTATGGATTGGAGACTCAAAGAAGGGTTCGGCAATGGAAACATAGCAACTAGTATCCATGAATCCATTCATGCCTTTGGGCATGGGGGCCACGATTACGATACGGTAGAAGAGCTATTCCCATATTCAGTGGTACAAACTTCTAAAAACCCGTCTTTCGGGACTTGGTCAGGACCAATTGATTCATACCCGGTATTCAATAGCATTTATATCACCAAGTGGCTCACGGAAGACAATATCACAGAGAATAGAGCCGAGTTAGTCGACTATGTTGGTGGCACTGATAAGTCTGGGAAATATCTGCTGCGCCTCTCTGAGAAGAACGATTTTAATTGCGAGGATGAATGGAGTAACCCTTACCGTTGTCATCGTTATCAAGAGCTCTATAAGGACAATCTAGTCCAAAGTCGTGGGACTTTTATTCGAGATAGCCAGTCATACTTTCAGCTGGGAGTGACATTTGAACCAGTAATTGACGTAGATGATGTAGTTAAGCCTGGAGTTACGTCTGTCAGTGTTATCAATAGTGTATCCACAGCTACTGAAGGAACCAAAGACCAAATTACGATAACTTTCTCTGAAAATATAGCCTTAGGTAAAGGTGATATAACAGTTTTTGAGGATGACTATATTAGCTCTGCGGGCTTTATAGTTTCGGTAAATCGTCTCCCTGATTTAAATACCGGTTGGACTGGCTCATCCAATGCGCTTGCGGAAGTGTCTGGTAAAAATTTGATTATCACCAGTGCGATGAACGGAGAGAAAAAATATTCAATACATTTCGGTCAGGGAGCGATTATTGATTGGGGTGGAAATAGCGTCACAGGCCGATATTGTGCCTTCGCTGCGGATGAAAACAGCAATGTCGATGGCGATGGCGATGGCGTTCCAGATTGCGCGGATGCTTTTCCATCAGATGACTCAGAAACGACCGATAATGACTCTGATGGTACTGGCGATAACGCGGACCTCGATTCAGATGGCGATGGGATTAATGATGCTAAGGATGTCTTCCCTTTGGACTATACGGAGACAATAGATACTGATGGTGATGGGATAGGTAACAATCGGGACCCAAATGATGACGATGACTCTCATGACGATTGGCGAGACATTTTTCCGCTGGATGCCTCAGAAACAACTGATACTGATTCTGATGGGATTGGAAATAATGCCGATACCGATGATGATGGTGATGGGGTAAGTGATAGTTTAGATGCGTTCCCATTAGACAGCGCCGAGTCCATAGACACAGACGGAGATGGTATTGGCAACAATACTGAGACTGATGACGATTGCGACTGTGTTGTTGATGCGGATGATGCTTTTCCTCTCGATTCAACAGAAACGATAGATACGGATGGGGATGGTGTGGGTGACAACTCTGATGTATTTCCGATCGATTCAAGCGAATCAGCCGACTCTGACGGTGATGGCATTGGTGATAATGGAGATGCGTTCCCCTTGAATGCCGATGAATCTTTAGATACCGATTCTGATGGCATTGGTAACAATATAGATAATGATGATGATGGGGATGGCGTTTTTGATGCCGACGACCCCTTCCCTCTAGACTCCAGCGAGACTCAAGATACTGATGGAGACGGTGTAGGAGACAATAGTGATGCCTTTCCATCGGATAGCTCTGAAACCATTGATACTGATTCTGATGGTATTGGAAACAATACAGATCTCGATGATGACGGTGACGGTGTTGCGGATACCGAAGATATGTACCCGCTTATTTCGCTCGGCGGATTATCCGACAGCGATGGTGATGGTATTCCAGATGACTGCGATAATGGTTTATGTGATGGAACTTCAATGATCGCAGACACAGCTAATTTAGAGTGGCGTTATTCTCACTCTGAGCTAAACCTGATTCTTGATGGTTGCCTAGATACGTGTCCAACTAAATTAATAGTTCCCGATAAAATTAATGGAAAAACGATAACGAGTATTGCAGAAAGCGCATTCTCTGCTAAAAACCTTTCAAGCATATCGTTGCCCAGCTCTATTTTATCTATTGCACGCTACAGCTTTAACAATAATGATCTTGTTATGCTGGTACTTCCAGAGCGGTTACAGACACTTGGCCAAGGAGCATTTTCATCAAATAAACTGCAGAAACTTGAAATTCCCGGGAGCCTGACAGAATTAGCCCCCTACTCTTTTTCCCGAAATGAGCTCACTAAGGTAATTATGCAGGAGGGTGTAAAAACAATTAGAGGTAGTTCGTTCACAAACAATAAAATAGAAAGGTTAGAGTTACCCAGCTCTATTGAAACAATTAGTGGCGATGCTTTCTACGACAATAACATCACTGAGCTAATATGGGCATCTGGAGGGTCTATAGATGCCAATATTGTCGACAATGCGTTCCAAAAGAATGCTCTAACAAAAATAACCCTTCCAGCTAATATTACTGACATAGGATCAGGAGCATTCTCTGATAATAATCTTATAGCAGTGTCTTTTTTAGGCGACAGACCCGGTGGGGAGGATGCAAAAACTCAGTTGAAGGGTAGTTTATCTGACCAAGCGTTTGAAAATAATGAGAAGCTTACTTCAATATTTTATTGTGAAACTAATAAGGGATGGCCTGGGTCAAGAATAATAGTGTTACCCGCCAGTTCAGAAACATCTGGAGTCTTTACGCTCCCCCAAAGTGATTGCGACTTCGATGGAGTTCCTCTAATAAGCGATATTGCACCTTCTGATCCAACGAATGATTCAGATGGAGACGGTGTTGATAACAATTTAGACTATTTTCCTATGGATCCAAATGAATCATTCGATACCGACTTTGATGGAATCGGAAATAACAGCGATCCGGATGATGACAATGACGGAGTTGCTGACGGTTCCGATGCCTTCCCACTAGATTCGGCAGAATCTGTCGATACTGACACCGATGGCACTGGTAATAATGCGGATATCGATGATGACAATGATACTGTTTTAGATGGCGATGATGCCTTTCCACTAGATGCGTCAGAAAGTGTGGATACTGATTCAGATGGCGTTGGTAATAATGCCGACACTGATGATGATGGGGACGGTGTTGCCGACGGTTTCGATGCCTTCCCACTAGATTCGGCTGAAACACTCGACACTGACTCTGATGGAACTGGTAATAATGCCGACACTGATGATGATGGGGACGGTGTTGCCGACGGTTCCGATGCCTTCCCATTAGATTCGGCAGAATCTGTCGATACTGACTCGGATGGGACGGGCAACAATGCCGACACGGATGATGACAATGACGGAGTTGCTGATGAGAATGATAGCTCACCTTTGGATCCAACAAATGATTCAGATGATGATGGTGTTGCCAATAATGCCGATGTGTATCCAGAGAATAATTCTTACTCAAAAGATAGTGATAGCGATGGCATGCCTGATGCCTGGGAAACTAAGTATGGGCTAGACCCAAATGATGCGTCAGATGCCTCAAGTGATCAGGATAATGATGGTGTTTCGGCATTAGATGAATTCCTAGCAGGGACCATACCCTCAGGTTCTTTAGATATAGATGGTAATGATGACTATGACGCTCTAACCGATGGTCTTCTGTTGCTTAGAGGAATGTTTGGACTAGATGGAAGTGCGTTGGTAACAGGCACCATAGCATCTGATGCTATTTATACTGAATCAGTGGATATCGAATCTCGTATTGCCACTCTGGGTGACTTGGCCGATATTGATGGGAACGGTGAGATAGACGCTCTTACAGATGGCCTACTTACTCTGCGCTACTTGTTCGGTTTACAGGGCGATACGCTGATTAATGGGGTCATTGCAGGTGATGCAACCAGAAAGACTGCAGAGGCGATTGAGGCGCATTTGGAGACCTTAATGCCTGCGCTTTAAGTCCATCCAGTCAAATCAGGGCTAGATCGAGGTGAGAAGTAAGTGATGCTTATAGAAAGACTGAGTTTGCACATAGTAACGCGCGTAGATCGGGGTTTTGCCACAAGAGTCGAAGGGGCGAAGTGATAAGTTTCGCCCCCTCTCAATAGCCTACTCCGCTGTGTAGAACTGCTCGCATACTTCAAATTGGTCATTAACAACCTCATCAATTAACGATGTGGCTTGCAGATATGCGTTACCCCATGAGGCTCCTGCAAAGTAGTCATCAATGACTGCGCCATGAGTTTTTTCATCAGCAGTTATAGACTTTAGATACAAAGTACCTGCCTCTTGAGTTCCACCTCCGATCGCAATAAAGAGACCATTGAGAAAGGTGTCGTGACCCGCATCCTGTATTTCTTTTTCAAGCTTTGTGAGCGCTGCAACAAGAGCAGGTACATTGGCGGGTGAGACTTTGATTCTCATCGCTCTCTCGTATCCTGGGTCTAGACGAGAAAACCCTTTGAGCGGCGCCCAAGTTGCACCATATTTAAACTCTCGCATATTTGCCATTGCTCTAGGGGCATTAGATGGGTCATATTTACCTGCACCCACTAAAGCAGCAGTAACGGTTGGGAATGCAGTCCACATCATTAGTTGACCTGGATAATCCTGGCCCGACACAGTTCTGCAGTATCCCCCAGCATCCGCCCCAATTGCTTTATAAAGAGCAGGATTTGATTTAACAGATTTCAAATACTTGTCAGTGTCTTTAGCGGATACCATTAGTGTAGTAAAGGCACCTTTACCCTGTTCTTCAGCAAGGTGGCCATCTCCTAATGCATTTGAACTCATGGTAGCTAGGAATACACTCACTATTAAAATCATCTTTTTCATAATTTACTCCAGTCAATGGTTATAGTTAATCAGGATAATGATAGCTGAATACCCCATCCAGTCAAATCAGGGCCAGATCTCGGTGCCCCTTCCGAAAGAGCTTAGTTCAGAAATCTATACGGGAAACACAAAAAAGGCAGAAAAAATCTACCTATGCAGATTGTTATCGAGTCTAGGGCTTCGGCGACTTTGTTGGAACTTTTTTAGTGTCGGTTTTAGTCTCGGCCTTAATCAATGCTTCTGCTCTAGCTTTTTCCGCAGCAACGAGCCGATCTATTTCATCAATTATAGCTATCTCTTCTTTCTCTCGATTAGAGGAGCCGCAAGCAGTTAAGAATATCGCTGTCGGTAAAAGTAATCGTTTCATAGCTACATTATCCCAAATGTAATGCCCAAAGCAGCATGGCCTTCACCAACAGATAATACAAAGGGGGATCGCTTGAGCATCATCCCCTCAACGGCATAAACAGAAATATGATTAGCGAGGGTAGAACCCACAAAAAGCTGACTCCCACTTTTTGAAAACTCAATGCCCTCAGGCAAAGCCTCAACGGGCAAACTATAGAGCAGTTCTGCGGAATCGGGAGTTAAAGAGATCACTGCTAAATGGCTTGTGACTGACCATGGCATTGCATTAAGACAGGCAATCACTGCAAACTCACCCGACGGATGAATTACGAGGCTTTCAAGCCCATCTGAAACTTGCGCAACATTGTCAATTACCCTGTTTTTAACCAGATCGACCACCAGTACATCATCTAAAACCCCATCCGAAAATCCACCACTGTTGAGTACCAAGGCTGTTTTACCATTAGGTGCAATACGAGGGGCAAAAGGAGCATCAACCACAAAGCCTTGTGCGTTAGTCTTACTGTCAAGTACTACCGTGTTATCCTTACGCAAAAAGAATTTGGCTAGCCACTGCTCGCCAGAGACACCTTGGACTCCCGCTAAAATACTGCTACCGTCAGAACTCAAATCGAATGATATAACTGAGGTATCAAAGGTACTACGCGTTTTCTCGATAATAAGCCCCTGACTATTCAAGGTCAGCACTAGCCAACCATCAGAAAGACCCACCACTAGTCGCTCATTATCCGTATGCGCTTTAGCCAGCCAAGGGTGCGCATCCAGTTGCACGCTGTCGGTTACCGAGAGGGTTCTAAGGTCCATGACAACGACCTGGTTCTTACCTGCAACGTCGGTTGCATCATTGACAAAGCTCCCATTTTGGTCCACGCGCAAACTATGATTGGTTACGATGCCATAGTGGCCAATAACCGCGGCATGTGGTGCGCCCATCAGAGTATTCGAAGCCAACCCATACACGGTCCTGATTACGGGTGCCGACATTGGCGATAGATTAATCACGGTAATAGAATCTGCGACGGCCTGGCCGGCACCATCCACGATAGCACCCGCCTCGCCATCGTTGATACTGATTAACGTTGTATTGGTTTCAGTCGTGATATAAGCAGTGTCTTGATGCACCGCCGCTAAATTTTGTGTATTTTTAATAACCTGTTCATCCACAGGTGATGGTCCACAAGACGTTAAAAGCATAAATGTCGGTATTAGTAATCGTTTCATTGGCCGTTCCCTTTTTCAACTCCCTAATCATAACTAAATACCCCATCCAGTCAAATTAGGGCTAGATCGAGGTGAGACGTTCTTGAGGCTTATAAAAAGGACTTTTAGGACATATTTACGCACACGTAGATCGGTGTTGCCACTAAACCGGAGTTACAACTCAGGCATACGCGTCTTCAAGTGAGTCTCAATATCCGCTGCTGACGTTCTAATTGCATCAGATGCCACTACTAAAAAGGTCAATAATTTAAAAATGAAAAGTAAATATATTAGGTTTATAAAAGTTTCCGGGTGAAAACGCTATATTTACTAAATACCCATACTGTACTAAGCTAAAAAGCGTATTTTTGTGATTTTGAATTATTTGATATTTAACTCCCATTAAAAGTTGGTCAAATGAAAAAGAATTTCGGTATTGGAGCGCTGACGCTACTCGTTGCGTTTTCTACGCTCGGGGAAACGGAATCTGAGCCTAACCAACTCCTTTCCTCTACTGTTAGCTCCGGGTTAAATTTAGATATAGATGGTAACGGGCGATTTGACGCTCTTACCGATGGATTGTTGGTCCTTCGAAGTATGTTTGGTTTGTATGGCAGTGCACTAGTGACCGGTACTATAGGTGCTGATGCTATTTATACTAACTCAGTCGATATCGAATCCCGTATTGAAACCCTTGGCGACCTAGCTGATATAGACGGTAATGGCAAAATAGATGCCCTTACAGATGGCCTGCTTACGTTGCGTCATCTATTTGGTTTACAGGGCGATACGCTTATTACTGGTATCGTTGCAGATAATGCTACTAGAAAGACTGCAGAGGAGATTGAGGCGCATTTAGAGACTCTAATCTCAACTCCCCCTAGCGGTGGATGCCCTCAAACGAGCTGGAGTTCCGGGACTAGGACCATAGATCATGATGGAGTTGAGCGACAAATCCGAGTTCAGGTCCCTACTAACTACAAAAACAATGTCACATCCCCTCTTATAATTGGTTTTCATGGCTGGGGTGGAGACCAAAACGAATTTCTTAACAATGCCAGTGTTCAAAACCAACTTAATAAACACAACTATATAATGATCTCTCCGCTAGGCCTTGGTTCTCAAGAGCTAGGATCTTTCTCTTCCTCTTGGTCCTTCAGTGGGTCTACAACGGGCCTCGATGGAGACGGAATTAACGGGTTAGTGTCAAACGATTCTGAAAAAATTTGTAATGCCAATATAACGCCTGACTATAGGTATCCGTCATGTCAAAGTGTGGCCGCTAATAGTTGCTCTTGGACTCATTGCCTAGACGACGATGTAAGCTTCGTTAAGAGCCTTGTAGCCCAAGCACAGCAAAATCTGTGCATCGACAGTGAACGTATATTTGCCGCCGGGGGTTCCAATGGTGGCATGTTTGTTTGGGAGTTAGGGCAGAATAAGCTAACCGCAGATATTTTTCGCGCCGTTGCTCCAATAATTGGTCTTCCTCATCGGGGTTACCTGTCTGAGCCACAAAAGGTTAATGGTCTGCCAGTTATTCTAATAACAGGCATGCTCGACACCACTGTTCCACCGGGTAACTGGAACGATAAATCTTTCACCACTACATCGAACGGTGAGGCTTACTTCTACACTGGGGCTAGCGCAATTACGGAAAAATGGGCGAATACGCTTCTTTGTGATACCTCTATGTCTCCGGAGGTTATCGAGCTGGGTGTCGGGCCTAGTCTGGAGTGCCGGAGTTGGAATGACTGCGCCGGGGAGGGAGCTATCCCTCCAATTCTTGATTGTCGGGGCAGTACACTGGGCCATAGCTATGATCTGGATCAGACATGGCCACTAATAATGAGATTTTTTAATGCTCAGTAAAGGTTGTTGTAGAAGTACATTTCCAGACTTTATAGCTGCATAGTCCATCCAATCAAATCAGGGCTAGAACGAGGTGAGAAGTTATTGAGGCTTATAAAAAGGACTTTTAGGACACATTTACGCGCGCATAGATCGAGGTTACCAATAGGTCGAGGTCCTCAACTAAACAACCTTCTCGCCTGCTTGATAGGCATAGTTAGCGAACCTCTGCATCATTAGCCTGCGATTATCCATCATAGCCCCCTCTGATAGGCAACTACTGACTTGTCTTTGAGTTTACGGGCTAAAGCGTGTTCTGCAATACTTCCATCCAACTCTGTTTTTCAGCAATATAATCACGGAAGGTAGCAACGGAACCATCAATAGTGATCTGCCCCTCTCTACCCATTCGCTGTATAAATCATGACATCCCTGCCTGAGACAGACTCTTTCCGTTAGACGTGTTTGGAGATACGTACTCGCTGATTACTAGCTAGGTTATTATCGAGAACTTTATAACACCAGTTTAAATACTTTTTTATCTTAAAATATATGGCAAGATATTAGGTCTAAGTTTTAATTTGTATGAGGTTCTATATTTTGTCATCTACACTAACCATTCTGAAATCTATTATTTTAATTTGTATCCTCGCATTACCTGCGATACCAGTAAGTGCGGGTCATAACGAACGATCTCCAGCAACTTTTGTCCTGGTCCATGGTGCGACTGGAGGCGGCTGGGATTGGAGAACTATGGAGAGTATCCTTGCAGAAAGAGGCCATAAGGTTCACAGGATAACGCTTACCGGCTTGGGGGAGAGAGCCCACCTTTCTAGCCCAAAAATTAATCTAACCACACATATTATGGATGTAGTAAATACCGTTATCTATGATGAACTCGATGAGATTATTTTGGTGGGGCATAGCTATGGCGGCATAGTCATTACCGGTGTCATGAACAGCATACCCAACAAAGTTAAACATGCAGTGTTTTTAGATGCGGCCGTTCCGAATCATGGGATGTCATTTAAAGATCTGTGGCATGATGACAGAGATCTCAAGATAAAGGATGGGATCGTCTACTTTCCTTGGCTGATAAAAAATTCTAATCCACCTCATGATGTCCCTCAGTCACTTGCCACACTGACAGAACCCGTATCTTTTGATAATGATCAAGCAATAAAATTACCTGCAACCTATGTACCATTTGTGAGCAATCGAACAATACGAGAGATCAGGGAGAGAACTGATCCGTCATGGAAGAATGCCAAAGCTAGAGGGTGGCCAATCCAGATCCTTCAAAGTGACCATAATGCGCAGAGATCGCATCCGGTGGAGCTTGCAGACCTACTTGAGCAAATCGTCTTTACAAATTAAGTAGCATAACGAAACCCCCGGCTAATTCCACTCTAGGCCACGCTTGCTATGGTTATTAGAGTTTTAATCAATAACGTAGCTCGTAAATTACGAGCAGAGCCCACAGTAACCCAAGTGTCCAAGAGATTACTTTTTGCTTACTCTGCTCTTCGCCTTCTTCCCTGCTCTTTTTTATATAACGCTCCCATTCTTCATCAGTTTTTATCTGATCAGAATATTTCTTTTTCCAGTCTTCTATTTCTTTTTGGAGCCTTTCAATTGTTACCCTTTGAGACTCTTCAAGGTCTGTCATTAGACTTCTTCCTGTGTTTGAAAAGAATTAATTAATAAAATATTCAGTTCGCCATATTAAAGCAGCCTACCCCCCACCCCAAAGACTTTCGATTACCGATTAATCGCCTATTGCTAAAGGGAAATTTTCCGTATCTAAATCTAGCCCTAATTTGACTGCATGGGTTATTTAGCTATGATGCAATTAATGATGAAAATACTAGCTCTAATTTGCACATTCCTTTTTACATCTTCAGCTTGCTATTCTGAGGAGGTAACTACGTATTATTTTATTCGTCATGCTGAGAAAGTACGGATCGACAAATCTGATGATAACCCAGCGTTAAATTATGACGGAGTAAGAAGAGCCAATAATTGGAAAGAGACCTTTTCCACGGTAGTGCTCGATGCTGTTTATTCTACAAATTACAAGAGAACGCAGTTGACGGCTACACCGACAGCCGATAGTAAAAATTTACCGGTACTTTTATACGACTCAAGCGACATGTATTCAGCATCCTTTCAACACGACACCAAGGGTAAATCTGTTTTGGTCGTTGGGCATAGCAATACGACAAATGTATTCGCAAATAAGGTTTTAGGACTAGAACAATATAAGCAAATTAATGATCGAAATAACTCAAATCTTTATATCGTTACTGTTATTGGAGAAAAGGCTTCTTCTGTCTTATTAAAAATAAATTAAGGACAGTTATAAAACATGTATAAAAGGGCTATGCTCGTCAGTAGGCTTTTTGACTGTAGTTGTGTAATCACCCGTGAGCATTTTGCTTACTAACTTGAATCTTTAATTTAACGAAAGGTAATATTATGAAAAACTCTAATCTAATCATTCTACTGATGGCATCATCACTCGTGTCTTTGAGTGCGTTTTCCGCACATCATGAGGAGCATAGCTCCACTAAAATAGGTGAAGTTGCAATCACTGAAACTGCGCATAGTGCTGGATTTACTGAGATGACAAAGATGGTCGGTAAATGGGAAGGGAAACTAACCCAGTTCACCGGAGTGGTCATCGACGTTTCTTCAGACTTCAAATTGGTTTCAGGTGGCAATTTGATCACTGAGACTCTCATTGAAGATGGTGTCGAAATGCTAACTACTTACTCAGACAATAAAGATGGGGAGTTAGTGGTCAAACACTATTGTGCATTAGGAACTCAGCCCGTATTTACGGCATCAAAAGTGTCAAAAGACATGGTCGCTGTCTCTCTAGACATAACCCAAGGTGGTTATCATCCAGAGCACCATAGCTATGTTAACTCTATGAAGTGGACAGTTGATTCGGGAGAAAGTAACTCGGCAGTCGTCGACTCGACCCTCTACATAGACGGAACATTAGTTGAGCAGCAAGCTGTAATCAGTCGCGTTAATTGATATCTATAGGCCCTCTATTTTTTTAGTAGGCCGATGGATCAAACATTACAACTTTAAGTTTTAATTTACTAAGGAGTAAGACCATGCAAAAGAAACTAATACTACTACCACTGCTGCTAATGATTACCGGTGCCAGTATCGCAGACGATCATGAAGAGCCCGTAACTACTATGAAAGCCGAGGGTGTTGATGAACTTCGAGCCGAATACAATTTCTGTACGCTAAATAAAGGTAAAACATTCAAAGATGTTGAGAAATTTTCGCAAAAATATGGTGATTTTGCGAATCAAAACGGTCTTAAGTACAACCAGAGCATGCTAACGCCAATTCATGCTGGTGATAGCATGGGCACGTTTACTCACGTTATTGTTGGTCACTGGCCTAACGGTCTAGAGATGTACAAAGAATGGGGGACTTATGTCAATGTTTTTCAAGAGAAGTATCCTAATCTAAAAGCACCTCATAGCTGCGGACCTAACTTAGCTACCTTTCAGCATAAAGTTGTTTCAGCAATGGATGCCACTGTGGAAGCGGATGTTAAAAGACCCGTTCAGTATGCTGACTGTTCTTTAAATGAAGGTAAAACATTGGATGACGCGAAAGTAGCAGAGCGAGCTGCAGCGGAACTTATTGCTTCTGCTGGGATGAAAGGCTATGGCGTAAACTACATTATTCCATACTTAGGGCAAAGGGATCCTGACTATGATTTTATAAGCTTATCGTATTTCCAAACTTTTATGGCCAGAGCTGAAATGGCTTACAACTATTACAAAGTCGCTGACAAAGCGAATGCCATCACCAGTGAAGTTTATAGTTGCGTTAATCCTAGAAGTTTTGTGGTTAAAAACCTCTATACCAATTGGGACAATAGCTGAATCAGCAATCAGCTAAGTAATCAAAAACCTTGGATGATTAATCATCCAAGGTTTTTTTATGGTCTCATCTATAAGAAACAAACAACACTAATATCTTCGTCTACCTGCGTCATTTACCCTATCAAAAATGGTTGTCCATTAACTGCTTGAAAAAACGTATGGGCACTAAACAAGACATACGCCACAATGAAAACAATAAGTATTTTTAACTTAAATCTTGGGCTCCAATGTTGCGGCAGCAACACTACAAAAATAGGAAAAGCGTGCATTGCATGCATTCCAAAAAAGTGCGCGACACGCAGGTCACCACCATCCATGGCCCAGTTAAAGAGCCAAACACCGTTAGCATCCGTTGGCGCAGCGTTTACCCAGTGCCCACCATTACTACTGAGATAATTTCCAAAACCTCCACCAAGTAGACAGGTAAGGCAAAGGCCAATAACAATGGCCAAAATTAAAGGGTTTGACATAGGGTTTTGCTTTGCAATGAGATAAGCCATCCAAGGTAAAACTAAAACCATAGAGGCCGCACCAATACCCATGATGCTGTACATAATACTTGTAAAATTAGAGGACAGGTTGAAATGAGAGGCTTCACCCAAGCTTGCCATTATGGCGATGTACACTACCTCCGTTATACCCGTGATCAATGGTATTCCGACCAGCCATTTACCACTCGTACTTCTCAATGTCTTGGAATCTAAGAATGTGGCGAACCATGTTAAGGTTAAAAAATACACGCCTATGGATAGGCCAAATTTGACTGGCTTACTCCATACCGATATGCCGTTCAATGTCCTGTCATCAAAAAGCCCTACAACCAAACAGAACACCATCAGTGCAAAATTAAATAAAGCAGCGCGGTACCAAAAAATCTGAGTTGATTTAAGCTCAACTATTGTTGGCCATCGGAGATACGCGAGAGATGATTGCGGGTTATTCATAAACTATCTTGCCCCTCGTTGAGCTGTCTCTGCTTCACAAACCCCACGAGCACTCGAAGTAACCAATACAAAGCAAGCCCTGCTGGCCCGGCCATAAGTGTGACTAATAAACAGGGGATAACCAGTAAATGATGAATACCTTGACGTTGCGCATCTCGAACTTCCCATGCGCCAACAAACAGATCAAAGGCTAAATAATGTATCCACCCCGCCAATAGCAGATTCGGATTAGAGAATAATATGGTGACTGCTTGTAATGACCCAAACCCACCACCACTAGGCGGACTGTTATTTGTCATTAGCCAGCCGTAGAACACGGCAATGAGCAAAGGCGCGATAACTGGAGCAATCCAATCACGCGTTACGGTCCATCGTGGGGCAAGTACTAGCCCTATCCAACCGGCCATGGCAACCGCAGTACATACGCTAAAAATCTGATCTGCTGTCATCATTCTATTCCCTATTTTTCCAATTATTCACTCAAACCCATGAATAACTCAAGTTACAGGTATGCCTTTTTGAGTCTCAGCGAGATTCAAAAATCCCTAACGAATTAATCCTGACCACGCTTCACCCACAAGAAGGTAATCATTCTTGTACCTATCTAACCGATGTCCGCACGAATGCCAGCAATGATGCGACAGGCGTTTTTTATGAATATAGCTTCTGATGAGAAACTCTTTAAAAGTGACTGCACATCTCTGGGAATGTCTTCACCCTCTAGAGACGGCCCCTGATCGGCGCGTGTAGCACCAATTAACAGAACACCCATAACATTGACTACTTCTGATGCCTTAGGATCATTAAGACTCAAAACAGGCGCGCT
>Ga0209830_10001251_pt1 | contig 22902 bp, 20 predicted proteins | sample ArcticOcean_MG_C_12_FD_187439 | JGI IMG/M metagenome (GOLD analysis project Ga0209830, IMG submission 187439) | Marine microbial communities from western Arctic Ocean - ArcticOcean_MG_CB8_130 (SPAdes) (version 2) | ecosystem: Environmental > Aquatic > Marine > Oceanic | place: Arctic Ocean...
ATCATGATTGCCACCTTTCCATACTAGAGCATCGGGATAACCTTTAGGCCTTACATCAGTTTCTGAGTAAAGCTTATTAAGGAGATCCTTTAAATCACCTCCTTCAAATTCAGTTTTTGCAATATGCATTAAATCTAACATTTATTTCCTCATTTTTCGTATTAAATTATGGTTTATAAAATAAAAGCATAATTAAAAAATTATTACATACACTTTATATATCTTCTAGAAAATATATAATAATTAATCAAATATTAAATGCTCTTTAAAAATTTTCTTAATGATTGAATATTTTTTATTTCTTCAAAATAATTTAAATTTTCAATTTTCATGAATTGTTCATTTATTATATTATGAATTAGTTTAATCAAAGGATCCCAGTAACCAGAAAAATTTATAATTCCTACATTTTTATTTTTTATAATATTTAATTGACACCAAGTAAGAACTTCGAAGCATTCATCAAGAGTTCCTATTCCACCGGGTAATATTAAAAATGCATCTGACTTACTATACATTAATTGCTTTCTTTTGTGCATAGTTTTGGTGATAATTAATTCTGTATTAGTTTGATTAGGAAAGTTTGTGTTTATTAATTCGTCTTTTATAAGATGTTCTGGAATTATTCCAATTGTTTTTGCTCCAAATGTAATGCTAGATTTAGCAATTGCTCCCATGATTCCATTTTCACCTCCTCCAAAGACTATATCAAAATTATTTTCAGCTATAATTTGTCCTAACGTTATGGCTAATTTTTCATGTTCTTTTTTAATTCCAGACGAGGAGCCGCCAAAAATACAAATTTTTTTTTTCAATTTTTACCTCATGTAATTATATTATCTAAAAAATTAATATCTAATTTTAGAGATTTATTTTATTATTAAAATAGTAAATATTTTTCATAGTTCTAAAGGGTTTTTTTATGAAATTCTCAAAAGTAATATATTTTCTTTTAGCCGGAGGTATTATAGCAAGTATAGCTCTGATTATTGCTTTATATCAACCTAAAACAACATATCAAGAAGATGTTGTTGTTCCTTTAGTTAAAGAAGAAGATGATGCAAGTCCTATAGAGACTAAATTATCTAAAAAACAAGACAGTGAAGTCATTAAATTAGAAGTAATTAGAGTTAGACCAGACGGAAGTTTAGTTATTGCAGGAAAAGGATTGCCTAATTCTAAAATAGAAATAATTTCGGAATCTACAGTCATTGCAACTACACAAAGTGATAATATTGGAGAATTTGTTGCAGTTCCTGATAAACAACTAAAAAGTGGAGAATATTTGCTTGCTTTTCGTCAAACAACTAAAGCTAATAAAATTAGTATTGCTAATGAAGCAGTTGCCATAAATGTTACTGGAGGACCAAATGATATTCCTATAGTCGCAATTATAGATAGTGAGGGTAAATTAGGTGCTCGAGTGATACAAGCTCCAGGTTTGATTGAAAAGGAAACGAAAAGTAAATTTGATAAAGATAATGACATTTCTATAAAAATATTACCTACAATTTCAATTTTAGCTATTACTTATGATATAAAAGTTGGCCAATTAATTTTATCGGGCATTGCTTCAGGAGGAGCACAAGTGAATGCTGGATTTTCTGGAAAAGAAACTTCGTCAACAAAAATTTTAAATAATTCATGGTCTTTAACAATTCCAGGAAAATTAATATCTGGAAAACAAAAAGTTTTTGCAGTTATAATAGGTAAAGATGGAAAAATATTAAGTAAAAATTCAATAAATATAACCGGAAGCATTATTAAAGACGCTAATGGAAAAACATTTGTTGTAGTTCAAAAAGGTGATGCACTTTGGAATATAGCCTATAATAGATTAGGGTTAGGAATTCGTTACACGGATATAGTTGAACTAAACAAAGAAAAAATTAAAAACCCTAATTTAATTTATCCTAAACAATTATTTATTCTACCTTAATAAATTAAGGCATTAGATAATGCTTGATAAAAAAATTAATAATTATTTAGAAAAGTATTTAATTTATATAGCTACAATTTTATACAAATATAATTGCTCAGCTAACTTTATTACATTGATAGGTGCTGTAGCTGGTTTTTTTTGTTTTTTTTGTATTGTTGAAAGTGAATTTTTTTTAGCATTTTTGTTTCTATTATTAAATAGATTTTTTGATGGAATAGATGGAGCGTTAGCTAGAATAGACGGAGAATCAGATCTAGGTGCATTTTATGACATTATATCTGATTTTGTTTTTTATTCATTATTTCCAATAGGCTTTGTTTTTAATAATATAGAAAACGCTTTTTCTATATGCTTTCTATTATTAAGTTTTGTATCTACTCAATCGACTTTTTTAGCTTCTGCTTGGATTATAGAAAAAAATAAGATTTTAGTAAAAAAAAATAAAAAATCTTTCTTTTATATTGGTGGAATTACAGAAGGTTTTGAAACAATAATATTTTTTACATTAATGTTAATTTTCAATGATTTTGTATATTTAATATCATATATTTTTGGATTGTTGTGTTGGATCACATGTATTTTTCGTATTTATTATATAAGAAAAATACTTTTATCATAATTTTTAATATTAATTTAGATCTATCCAATATAAAAATTATTTTTTAAATATTAAAATATATTATATTAATTTATTATAAAATTTTGAAAAAAGGTTATAAAATAATGAAAGATCTAATTAATAAACTTACAGATGAACAATATAGAATAACACAAGAACATGGAACTGAACCTGCTTTTTCAGGTGCGTATTGGGATAAAAAAGATCCTGGAAATTATTTTTGTGTTTGTTGTAATACTAAGATTTTTTCAAGTAATACAAAATATAATTCTGGTTCTGGTTGGCCTGCATTTTTTCAACCTGTTTCTGATGATGTGGTTGGATTGTCAAAAGATAATTCTTTGTTTATGGAAAGAACAGAGGCACATTGTTTTAAATGTAAATCTCATTTAGGTCATGTTTTCCCTGATGGACCGAAGCCAACTGGTTTACGTTATTGTATAAATTCAGCATCATTAAAATTTGTAAATACGAGCGATCAATAATGGATAACTTAATATTAGGCTCAACTAAAATTTATGGTTGTATAGCTGACCCTATTGAACATGTAAGGGCGCCTTCAATCTTTACCTCTATGTTTAGGCAAAGAAAAATTGATGCTGTAATGATACCTATTCATGTTAATGAAGATAGTCTTATTAACGTAATTAATTCTTTAAAGGTAATTAAAAATTTCTATGGATTGACAGTAACTATTCCTCATAAAACAGAAATTGCTAAAATATGTGATTTTCTAGAACCAGATGCGAATAAAACAAAAGCTGTGAACTGGATTAAATTTGATAAGAATAGAAAGATCATAGGAAATAACTTTGATGGAAAAGGTTTTGTTAACGGTTTTTTAAACCAAAACCATGTCTTGAAAAATAAATCAGTCTGTTTATTTGGCACTGGAGGAGCTGGCATTGCTATTGCCTATTCTCTAGCAGATGAAAAAATTAAAAAATTGAAATTAATTAATCGTGATATTAATAAGGCAAATAATCTAAAACTAAATATTAATAAAGTTTCTCCTAATTTAAATATTGAAGTCTCATCGTCTTTAGAATATGAACTAAACGATATTGATATAATTATAAATGCTACTAGTTTAGGGTTGAAAAATAACGACCCCCTGCCTTTTGATGTTAATAAATCTAAAATAGATTGTATTGTTGCTGATATTATAATGAATCCAATGGATACAGAATTATTAAAAATATCAAAATCTTTAGGTCGGACTATTCATTATGGAAAATATATGATAGAAAGTCAAATTGACTTAGCGGGCAAATTTTTAAATATTTGGTAACTTTTAACAGGATTTTTAATGGAAAATAAATCAGTTTGGGATAAAGAAAAATTAGATCAGTTATCACAATTATGGGCAGAAGGTTTGCCTATAACAAAAATTGGTCTTGAATTGGGTGTTTCAAGAAACGCTATTGCTGGAAAAGCTCATAGATTAGGTTTGCCAAAAAGAAATTCACCAATTTCAAAGTTGGGTGATGCAAGAAAAAATCAAGCGAAAACTGTTCCTCTAGATAATCAAAAAGAGCTACCTTTAAAGCTCTTATTAAGAAATGTTGAATGGTCTAGAAATGCTTGTTGCTGGCCATTTGGTGACCCTAAGCTTCCAGGTTTTAAGTTTTGTGGAGTATCAATAGTTCCTGGCCGACCATACTGTGAAGAACATTCTTTATTAGCATACACTAATACTAGAGAAAGTTGAATTAATGTGTCATGACCTCTTTAATAAAAAAAAGAAAACACTATAAACCATTATTATGGATTCCTGAAAACGTATATTTAGATTTTGTAATTCATAAAAGTTTTATTTTTGTGACTTCTATAATTTTATTCAAAAAAAACAATATAAAAGACATTAATAATTTTCAATTAAATTCTACTATAGATTTGAATGGTGTTAATTTAGAAACTTGTTCTTTTGAAGTATCATTAGATAATCAATCTTTTTATGATATTGATGTTAATAAATTTTTTATTAATGATGAATTGATATCAATTCCAATTTCTGATGACGTATCTGAAGTAAGGATTGTATCAAAAATTAAGCTTTATCCTGCTGATAACACATCTTTAGAGGGCTTGTATGAATCTAATAAAATGTTGTGTACTCAATGCGAACCTGAAGGATTTAGAAAAATTACTTGGTTTCCAGACCGTCCTGATTGCTTAACTATTTTTAAAGTTAGAATTGAAGCACCATTGTCCTGTAGTACTATTTTGTCGAATGGTAATTTAATAGAAAAAGGTATTTTAAACGATAATAACGGTAATCCAATTAGACATTTTAAAGTTTGGGATGATCCTTTTCCTAAACCCTCATATCTTTTTGCTTTAGTTGTTGGTTCTTTAGAAGTAACTTCATCTTCATTTGTTACATCTTCTAACAAAAAAATAAATTTAGAAATTTATACAGAAATTGGAAATAAAAATTTAACTCAACATGCTATGAATTGCCTTAAAAAAGCGATGGAATGGGATCAATTAAAATACGGTCTAGAGTATGATCTTGAATGTTTTATGATAGTTGCAGTTAGTCATTTTAATATGGGTGCAATGGAAAACAAAGGTTTGAATATATTTAATTCTAAATTTATTTTAGCAGATTTAAATACAGCAACAGATTTAGACTTAAAGAACATTGAAAGTATTGTTGCACATGAATATTTCCATAACTGGACAGGTAATAGAGTTACTTGCAGAGATTGGTTTCAATTAACTCTCAAAGAAGGTTTGACTGTTTTTAGAGATCAAGAATTTTCTGCTGATATGAATAATAGAGGAGTTAAAAGAATCGAGGATGTGATGCTCCTTAGATCTATTCAATTTCCTGAAGATTCTGGTTCTAATAAGCATCCTATTAGACCTGATGAATACCAAGAAATTAATAACTTTTATACTCCTACCGTTTATGAAAAGGGTGCAGAAGTTATAAGAATGATTTATAATTATCTTGGAGCAGAACTATATAGAAAAGGTATTGATGTATATTTTGAAATGTTTGATGGTAAAGCGGTAACATGTGAAGATTTTCTTGAAGCACTATCAAGAGGCTCTAATATAGATTTGGATTTATTTAAAAAATGGTATAGCCAAGCAGGTACACCAGAATTAAATATTCAAAGAGACTATAATAATGATGGATTAACACTTAGTTTTTCTCAATCAATTAATAAAATAGAGAGCTGTTTACCTATACCTATTACTATTTCATTAATCGACATACATGGTTATCCAGTTCAATTTAGTATTAATAATTTAAATATGAAGTATGAGCATGTTTTTTTATTGTCTAAAAACAAAGACAATATTATTTTAACGGGCTTTAAGAATAAAATTGTTCCATCATTATTAAGAGGATTTTCTGCGCCTGTTAATATAAAAACAGATTTAAATTTTGAAGAAAATATACATATACTTAAATTCGATAATGACTCTTTTAATAAATGGGAGTCTATACAAAATTTATACATAAGTTCTTTTAAAGATATAGAAAAAATAGATTTAATTATTTCTGTTTTAAAGAATTTTTTGATTAAAGAATTATTAAACCCATCTCTTATGGCCTGTTTGTTAGAGTTGCCTTCTAGAACTACATTAGAAGGTTTGTCTCATATATCTGATCCGATTGATATATTTGAATCAAGAGTGAAGCTATCAAAACAAATAGCTTTACGTTTAAAGGATCCTTTTGAACAAACTGCTCTTAAACTTTTTAATGACAATATAGACCGAAGTGAAAAATATGAAGAACGATCATTATTATCAAAAATTTTAAATTATCTTGTTTTAATAAAAAGCGAAACAGGAATTGAGTTGGCTCAGAATATAACTTTAAGTAAAAATATGACATTATCTTCAATTGGTTTGAAGTCTTTATGCCAAGATAATAGCGAAAACTCTATTAAGCATTTAAATAATTTTTATTCTAAATGGTCTAATAATAGTTTAGTTTTAGAAAAATGGTTTGAGATGATGTCTATACTTAATATTAAAGGTGAAGGGATTAATTTTATTAAAAAACTTTTATCTCATGATGCTTTTGACTATAAGAGTCCTAATAAATTAAGGTCAGTTTTAGGTGTTTTCCAAAGAGAAAATACTTTGTTGTTTCATGCGAACGACTGTTCAGGATATAATTTTGTTTCTGAACAAATATGCTTAATTGATTCATTTAACTCGCAAGCTGCTGCAAGATTAGTTTTGCCATTGACTAGATTTAATAATTATACTGATGATAGAAAAAAGAAAATGAAAAATTCTTTATATAAAATTTATAAGAAAAAAAAGTTATCATCAGATTTATCCGAAATAATAGCTAAAGCTTTAAAATAATTTTCTATTTACTAGTTAAGAAAGATGGTATTTGACCGCTTTGTTTAAAGTTTATAAAATTTTCAATAGGAGGAATGTTTGGATGATTATTTTTATTTTTTAACACTTCTTCTTCATTCAATTTATTACTCTTAATATTAATTATTTTTGGAGATTTGCTTTCTAAACAAATTTCATCAAATTTATATACATTTATACTTTTTTTAATTAACTTTTCTATTAGTGTTAAACTTTTTATTTCTTTTTCACTGCAAAGTGTAAAAGCTTTCCCAGAAAGTCCAGCTCTACCAGTTCTTCCTATTCTATGAATATAATCTTCTGGATTATTTGGAACGTCATAGTTAAACACATGACTTAATCCTGCTATATCTAACCCTCTAGCTGCTACATCAGAGGCAACAAGAATTTTTGCTAATCCACTTTTAAATTCTTCTAGGGAATTAATTCTTGCACTTTGGTTCATGTCACCATGAAGACAAACAGTACTAAATTTATTTTTTTTAAGAAAAATATTTACTTTATTTATATCAATTTTTTTATTACAAAAAATTACAGCATTTTTAATTTTTTCTATATTTAAAATTTTCTTTAAATTACTTAATTTATCTTCATGTGACGTGTTAATTAAATAACTTTCTATGTTAGTAGCAGTAGTTGTGTCTGGGTTAACAGATATCTCTTTAGGGTTAATAACAAAATTTTTACCAATATGTCTTATTTCATCAGAAAGAGTTGCAGAAAAAAATAAAGTTTGTCTAATTTTTGGAAGCAGTTTAGTTATTTTTTCAATATCAGGAATAAAGCCCATATCTAGCATTCTGTCTGCTTCGTCAATGACAAGAATTTTAACATCTTTTAACATTACCTTTCCTCTTTCAATGTGGTCAAGAAGTCTTCCAGGAGTGGCTACTAGCACATCAACGCCTTTAGCAAGCTTTCCATCTTGTTCGGAAAATGATATTCCACCAATTAGCAGTGCCATCTGGAGTTTTAGGTATTTATTAAAAATATTAAAATCTTCAGAGACTTGCATTGCAAGCTCTCTGGTTGGCGCCAGTATTAATGACCTAGGCATCCGTGATTTAGATTGTCCAGTTATAAGTATTTCTACTAATGGTATCATAAAAGATGCTGTTTTGCCTGTGCCAGTTTGGGCGCATCCAAGTATATCTCTACCCATCAAAACATGAGGTATTGCTTGTTGTTGTATTTCTGAAGGTGTTTCGTAGCCTATTTCTTTAATAGACTTTAAAATTTCTTCACTTAACCCTAATGTTTGAAAACTCAAAAAAAATCCTTAAGAAATTAAAAATATAACTATTTATTAGATTGTGATTACTTTATTAAAATTAAATGTCAATTAAAACCGCAATAATTAATTATTTATTAAATATCAAAATTATCAATTAAATTGGCATTTTCTTGAATATATTTAAATCTTAACTCTGGCTTTTTTCCCATTAAAATATTTACTAATTCATCAACTAATCTTCTTTGATCAGCTTCGTCTACATCTCTTTTGGGTAATGTCACTTTGAGCAAAGTTCTACTATTTGGGTTCATTGTAGTTTCTTTTAACTGAGAGGGAGGCATCTCTCCTAATCCTTTAAAGCGACTCACAAACCCTTTGCCTGAGAACTTACTTTTAATAATGTTATTTTTTAGTTCTTCTGTTTGAGCATAAAAAGATTTTCCAGCATGTGTTACTCTATATAGTGGCGGTTGTGCAATAAATAAATTTCCCATTTCTATAATTTTAGGAAAATTATTATAAAAAAAAGTTAAAAGTAAAGCTGCAATATGGGCGCCGTCAACATCTGCATCAGTCATTATTATGATTTTATTATATCTTAGGTTTTCTATATCTTGACTTGAGTTTGAATTTAAGCCTAATGCTTGTTTTAGATCATTTAACTCTTGATTTTGAAGCATTTTTTCATTAGAGGCGCTTGCTACATTTAAAATTTTACCTTTTAAGGGCAATACGGCTTGATTTTTTCTGTTTCGCGCTTGTTTTGCTGATCCCCCAGCACTATCTCCTTCAACTATAAATAACTCTGTTTCATCAAAATGATTGCTTGAACAATCAGCTAGTTTTCCTGGTAATCTTATTTTTTTAGTTATACTTTTTCTTGATATATCTTTTTCTTTTTTTCTTTTTTTTCTTTCCTCATAAACTTCTATAGTTCTATTAAGAATAGCTTCACCTCTTGTAGCATCAATAGTTAACCAAGTTTCAAATCTATCTTTAATAGCCGTTTCAATTAATTTTGTAACTGAAGTGTTTACAAGTTTTTCTTTTGTTTGACCTTGAAATTGAGGTTCTTTTATAAAAATAGATAATATTGAACCTGTTGCATTCATTAAATCATCATAAGTGAATTCACTATATTTTTTAAAACCTTTTATTTCAGCAAAATTTCTTATTCCTTTTATTAAGGCTTGCCTAAATCCTAACTCATGAGTTCCACCTAGTGGCGTAGGGACTGTATTACAAAAAGATTCAATAAAGTTTGGTTCGTCTATTGTAAACCATCTAATTGCCCACTGAACTAATTCATTATTAATATTAACTTTATCTTCAAATGTTGAGCTAATAAAAAGAGGTGTAGAAATAGTTTTTAACTGAATGTAATCACTTAATCCATTTTTAAAACAAAGCTTTATTTCATTTTTAATTTTTGAATTGTCTGAAATTAAAGAAGGATGGCATTTCCAATTAATTTCAACACCTCCAAAAAGGTATGCCTTATATTCTATAATGTTAAATAACTTTTCAGGTGTAAATAAATTATTTTCACCAAAAATTTCATCATCAGGTTTAAAAGTTATTGATGTTCCATTTGGTTTTTTTGTTTCACCCAAGGTTTGTAGATTTGATGTCGTTTTTCCTTTAGAAAAATCTTGTCTATAAATAATTCCAGAACGAATTACTTCTACGTTCATAAAAATTGACAATGCGTTTACTACTGATGCACCTACTCCATGAAGGCCACCAGATGTTGTATAACTTTTGTTAGAAAACTTCCCACCTGAATGTAAGGTAGTCATTATAACTTCTAATGCAGATTTTTCTTTAAATTTAGGATGATTATCTATCGGAATACCTCTTCCGTTATCACTAATACAAAGAGTATTATTCTCCATTAACTCTATATTAATTTTTGTAGCGTGCTTTGCAACGACCTCATCCATGCAATTGTCAATGATCTCTATCGCTAAGTGATGTAAAGCATTTCTATCTGTACCTCCAATATACATACCAGGTCTATGTCTGACAGGTTCAAGTCCTTCTAAAACTTCAATTGCAGATGCAGAGTAATTGTTTTCTTTAAATAAATCTTGTTTCATGATGAAATTAATAACTATATGTAGCTTAGATGTTAGAATATTTTACAATATTTAGTCTTATTTGAGTAATCTGTAAATAAAAAAACCCAACTTTATCTGTTGGGTTTTATTTATTTATGACTTTAAATGTAATTAACTAGAATAATACATTTTAAACTCAACAGGATGAGGTGCATGCTCTAACTGAATTACTTCTTCCATTTTTAATTCAATGTAAGCTTCAATTTGATCTTCAGTGAACACATTACCTTTTGTTAAAAAAGACATGTCTTCTCTGAGAGCGTCTAATGCTTCTCTTAGAGAAGCACATACAGTAGGAATGCTATCTAATTCACTTGCAGGTAATTCATATAGATCTTGATCCATTGGTTGACCAGGGTGAATTTTATTTTCAATGCCATCAAGTCCAGCCATTAACATAGCTGAAAATGCCAAATAAGGGTTAGCTGTTGCATCAGGAAATCTAACTTCTACTCGTTTTCCATTTGGACTATCTGTATATGGAATTCTACATGAAGCTGATCTGTTTCTTGCAGAATAAGCTAAAATAACTGGTGCTTCATATCCAGGTATTAGTCTTTTATATGAGTTTGTTGAAGGGTTTGTAAACGCATTAAGAGCTTTTGCATGTTTAATAATTCCTCCAATATAAAACAGGCACATTTCAGATAATTCAGCATATTTATCGCCAGCAAAAAGAGGTTTACCATCTTTCCAAATTGACTGATGACAGTGCATGCCAGTTCCATTGTCTCCTGCAACTGGTTTAGGCATAAATGTAGCTGTTTGTCCGAAAGAATGAGCTACATTATGTACGGCATATTTATATAATTGAACATTATCTGCTGTATCAATTAAAGTTCCAAACATCATACCTAATTCATGCTGAGAAGGAGCTACTTCGTGATGATGTTTTTCCATAGGAACACCCATATCTACTAAAGAAAGAACCATTTCACTTCTTAAGTCTTGTGCAGAATCAACTGGAGGAACTGGAAAATATCCTCCTTTAATTCCAGGTCTATGGCCCATATTGCCTTCTTCAAATTTTTTACCTGAATTGTAAGGTCCTTCAGAAGAATCTATTTTATAAAAAGATGAATTCATTTCAGCTTCATACTTAACATCATCAAAAACAAAAAACTCTGGTTCAGGTCCAAAAAAAGCTGTATCTCCAATTCCTAATGAAGTCATATATGTTAACGCTTGTTTAGCTGTTGATCTTGGGTCTCTATCATAAGGGTTTCCAGTCATTGGGTCTAGAACATCACAAAAAATAGATAATGTTGGTTGAGAAAAGAAAGGATCTACAATGCTTCTAGAGCAATCAGGCATAAGTTTCATATCTGATTCATTTATTGCTTTCCAACCAGCTATTGAAGATCCATCAAACATAAATCCTTCTGCGAGAGTTTCTTCAGTAATTGTTGAAACATGTTGAGATACATGTTGCAATTTACCTCTTGGGTCTGTGAACCTTAAATCTACGAATTGTATTTCTTTTTCTTTTATCATATCCATTATTATTTTTGCATCTGACATTTCTTAAGTACTCCATTTTTTATTAAATTGCGTCATTACCTTTTTCACCCGTACGAATACGAATGGCTTGTTCTATTGAAGACACAAAAATTTTTCCATCTCCAATACGACCAGTTTTTGCAGATTGTTCTATACAATCTATAGCTGTTTCAAGAAGTTCATCATCTACTATAATCTCGATTTTAATTTTTGGTAAAAAATCAACAACGTATTCAGCGCCTCTATATAGTTCAGTATGTCCTTTTTGTCGCCCAAAACCTTTGGCTTCATATACTGTTAATCCTTGAATACCAATCAAAGCTAGTGAGTTTTTTACTTCATCTAATTTGAAAGGTTTTATAATTGCTTCTATTTTTTTCATTATTATTACCTTTTATTTTAATATTTAATTAATTATGTAGAAATATGAATTAATCTTTTAAATTTGAAGACTAATTTTTAAAAAACGATTAAAAATTAGGCAACTTTAATTTTCAATAAACAGCCTTTATTCGTTCAATAGCTTCTTGAATGGCTTCACTTGAATTTGCGCAGGATAGTCTTATAAATCCTTCTCCATATTTTCCAAAAGAAGTACCCGCTACTGTAGCAATTCCTAAATTATCTAAAAGTTCATTTTGAATTATTGTAGAACTTTTATTAGTAACTTTTATGTTAGGAAAACAATAAAAAGCACCATTAGGTTCTTGGCAATTAAAGCCGTCAATATCATTAAGGGATTTGTACATATAATAAGCTCTTTTTTTAAAAGCGTTATTCATTTCTACAACACATTCTTGGGAGCCTTGAAGAGCTTCTATCGCAGCGTATTGCGCGCTAGCATTCACGCATGAATGAATATTGACAGCTAGCTTTTCTGCAATCTCATATAGCTTAGTAGGAAATATTCCATAACCAAGTCTCCAGCCGGTCATTGCATAAGTTTTAGACCAACCATTTAATATTATTAATTGGTCTCTAATATTTGGAAATGATAACATTGAGGTAAATGGTGTTGAGCCAAAACAAAATTGATCATAAATCTCATCGCTCATTAGGATAACATTTGGATGTTTTTCTAAACCTTTTGCAAGTTTCTCTAATTCAATTTTGGGGACAACTCCTCCTGTAGGGTTCGCAGGGCTATTTATAATTATTAAGCTAGTTTTGTCGTTTATTTTATTAAGGATATCTTCAGCTGAAAAAGAGAACCCTTTTTTTTCACTAAGTTCATAAGGTACAGCTTTTGCTCCGGAATAATTGATAGCTGATTCGTAAATCGGAAATCCAGGGTTAGGATATAAAATTTCTTTATTTTTTTCTCCCATTAGCATCGCAGCAAAAAAAATTATAACTTTTCCACCAGGAACAATTAATATATTTTCAGGTGAAACATTTTGATTATGTCTTTTAAAAATATCTTCAGAGACGGCTTCTCTTAATTTAGGTATTCCAGTTGATTGGGTGTAGCCATGATGTCCATCTCTTAATGCTTTAATTCCAGCTTCTACAATATGTTCTGGAGTAGGGAAGTCTGGTTGACCTATTCCTAAATTAATAATGGATTTACCTTCTGCAGCTAGTTTATTAGCTTTGGCTAAAACAGTGAAAGCAGTTTCAGTGCCTAAGTTGTTATTTCTATTTGCAAAGTTATAAATTATTTTATTCATGTAATAAACCTTGATTAAATTAAAATTATTAAATAGTTATAGATAAAATATTAAATAGTTATAATAAAATATATTATTTTTTTATTTTGTGCAGTTTTTTTAATTGTAATATGGCGGGTGTAGCTCAGTTGGTTAGAGCGCGGGTTTGTGGTACCTGAGGTCGCCGGTTCGAAGCCGGTCACTCGCCCCATATTTATTTTTCATATCATTCTGACTTGACCTTTTGATGTTTCTCGTTTAGCCCTTTATTTAATTATTTGTTGAAAAAAAATTAACAAGTTGCGGGCGTGGCGGAACTGGTAGACGCGCAAGATTTAGGTTCTTGTATCGCAAGGTGTGGGGGTTCAAGTCCCTTCGCCCGCACCAAAAATTTTTAAGTTTTCAATTAAGCCTATTTTAAAGGGCATTTTTTTAAAGGTGTATTATTAATATGACGATTACTCAAACTTTATCAGAAGGTTTAAAACGTGAATTTGAAATTGTTATTACAAGTTCAGAAATTGATAAATTAGTAAATGATAAGCTAATTAATATTGCAAAAGAAGCAAAGCTTCCTGGGTTTAGACCAGGTAAAGTTCCCGTTTCAGTTGTTAAAAACAGGTTTGGCAAGCAAGTTCTTGGAGAAGTGGTTAGAGAGTCTGTAGATAATGCTACAAAAGAAACAATGGAGAGTAGTAACTTAACAGCCTCGTCTCAACCTAAAATTGAAATTGTTTCTTTTGAAGAAGGAGAAGATCTAAAGGCAAAATTATCCGTAGAAATAATGCCTGAATTTGAATTGCCTGAATTATCTTCATTAGAAATCATAAGACCTGTAGTTGAAATTAAAACTAAAGATATAGATGAAGCTGTAGAGAAAATAGCTAAAGAGAATATAGGCACAAAGCCTATCAAAAAAAATAGACCTGCTAAAACAGGAGACACATTAGTAATTGACTTTTTAGGAAAAGTTGATGGTGCACCCTTTGAAGGTGGCGAAGCAAAAGGTCATAATTTAAAGCTTGGATCAAATTCATTTATACCGGGTTTTGAAGATGGTTTGATTGGTGCAATTAAGGACAAACCAATTTCTATAAAAGTTACTTTTCCTGAAGATTATCAAGCAAAGAACTTGGCAGGGAAAGAAGCTATATTTGATACTACAGTTACAGAAATTAAAGAAGATGCAGATTTAGTAATTAATGATGAATTTGCTAAAACTTTAGGAATGGAAAGTTTGGAGCTGTTAAAAAAAGCTGTTTCTGAGCAAATGAAAAAACAGCATGACGAGGTTAGTCGTCAAAAAGCCAAAAGAGATGTTTTAGATAAATTGGCTGATGCAATTTCTTTTGAATTGCCTGAAACATTGCAAAAAGAAGAATATGATAGTGTTTGCAGAGCCATGAATCCAAATGCTAAACCAGATCATGACCATGACCATGATCACGACCATGATCATCCATCTGCTGACAAAGGAATGACCCAAGACGAAAAAGATGATGCATCTGAAATATCTAAAAGAAGAGTTAGGTTAGGACTTTTGTTATCAGAAATTGGAAGAAAAAATAATATTAAAGTTGAAGAAGAAGATACAAGAAATGCTATGATGAAGGAAATCCAAAAATATCCTGGTCAAGAAAAGGAAGTTATGGAGTATTTTAAAAATAATCCTAATGCTCAACAACAATTATCAGGACCAATATTTGAAGATAAGATAATTGATTTCATTTTAGAATTAGCAAAAACAGAAGATAAAGTTGTTTCTATTGAAGAGCTATATAAGCAAGATGAATTAGATTTAATTAAAGAAGCAGAAAAAGCAAAAAAATCTAATAAAACAGTAACTAAAAAAACAATAGAAAAGCCAGTTTCAAAAAATAAAAAGAAAATTGAAAAAAAGAAATAATAAATAAAACCCTCTAGGAGTATATTAAAGTATGTATAATCATTTTTCTGATACCAATGCTAAATTAAGCGAAAAAAGTGCATTAATTCCTATGGTTGTTGAGCAAACAAGTAGAGGTGAAAGATCATATGATATTTATTCTAGATTATTAAAAGAAAGAATAATTTTTTTAGTTGGCCCAATAGATGATAATATTGCATCTGTAGTTTGTGCTCAATTATTGTTTTTAGAAGCAGAAAATCCAAAAAAAGATATATCAATGTATATTAATTCTCCTGGTGGAGTTGTTACTTCTGGTCTTTCTATTTATGATACTATGGAATACATAAAACCTGATGTTTCTACAGTTTGTATTGGACAAGCTGCAAGTATGGGGTCGCTTTTGATGACTGCAGGAGCTAAAAATAAAAGATATTCTCTTCCTAATGCAAGAATAATGACACATCAACCATCAGGAGGATTTCAAGGCCAAGCGAGTGATATAGAGATACATGCAAAAGAAATTATTAATTTACGTTCAAGGTTAAATGGTATTTATGTTAAACATAGTGGCAAGAAAATTGCACAAATAGAAGCATTAATGGATAGAGACACTTTTTTATCACCTGATGATGCAGTAAAACTTGGTTTAATTGATGAAGTTGTAAATAAAAGACCTGAAAGTAAAAAAGATTAAACATATTCTAAATTTTATATATTGCATTTTTATTCTAAAATATAGAATAATGATAAATATTAAATATTAGTAAAATTATAAATGAGGTAAAATAATGAATGATCAAAATAGTGGAGGAAAAAATAAAACAACTTTATATTGTTCATTCTGTGGAAAAAGTCAGCACGAAGTAAAAAAACTTATTGCAGGCCCTACTGTGTTTATTTGTGATGAGTGTGTTGAATTATGTATGGATATAATTCGAGAAGAACACAAATCGAGTGTTACTCAAAATAAAGAAGGTATACCAACACCTATAGATATATGTAAAACCTTAGATGATTATGTAATTGGTCAATCTAAGGCTAAGAGAATTTTATCAGTTGCTGTTCATAATCATTATAAAAGATTATCCAACGCATCTAATATGAACGACATAGAAATATCTAAGTCTAATATACTTTTAGTTGGGCCAACAGGATGTGGAAAAACCTTATTAGCTCAAACTTTAGCAAAAATATTAGATGTTCCATTTACAATGGCTGATGCCACAACTCTTACAGAAGCAGGATATGTAGGAGAGGACGTGGAAAACATAATTTTAAAATTGTTGCAAGCTGCTGATTATAATGTTGAAAGAGCTCAAAAGGGTATAGTCTATATTGATGAAGTTGATAAAATTTCTAGAAAATCTGAAAATCCTTCAATAACAAGAGATGTTAGTGGTGAAGGTGTTCAACAAGCACTCTTGAAAATTATGGAAGGTACAGTCGCAGCTGTTCCTCCACAAGGTGGAAGGAAACATCCACAGCAAGAATTTTTACAAGTTGACACTACTAATATTTTATTTATTTGTGGTGGAGCTTTTGCAGGTTTGGATAAGTTAATATCAAATAGAAATAAAGGTTCATCAATAGGATTTGGTGCAGAAATTCAAAGTAATGAAGATGCATCAACTGGTGATGTTTTGAGTGGCGTAGAGCCTACAGATCTGGTTAAATATGGTCTCATTCCTGAATTTATTGGAAGATTACCAGTTTTAGCAACACTAGAAGATTTAGATGAGGAAGCTCTGATAACAATTCTTACACAACCAAAAAATGCACTTATTAAGCAATATCAAAAATTATTTGAAATGGAAGATACTAAACTTGAATTTAGAGAAAGTGCTTTAAAAGAAGTAGCTAAAAAAGCTATTAGTTTAAAGACTGGTGCTAGGGGCTTAAGGTCTATTATTGAAAATGTTTTGATGGATACTATGTTTGAACTACCTTCAGAGCCTGATATTTCAGAAGTAGTAGTAAATGAGGATGTAATTACAAAAGGAAGCAAACCAATCATTGTTCATTCTAAAAAGAAAAAAGGCCTTAGCACTTCAATATAAATGAATTTTTAAATTAATTATATTTAATGACTTGAAGTTTGTTAATATAATATCATTTCTAATATATTATATAAAATTGTGAAGGAACATTTGTTTTGACTAAAATTATTTACCCAGTATTACCTTTGAGAGATATTGTTATATTTCCACATATGATCGCTCCACTTTTTGTTGGAAGATCAAAATCAATAAATGCTTTAGAATCTGTTATGGAGGGTAACAAAGAGATTATTCTTATTACTCAAAAAAAATCTTCTATTGAGGATCCTATAGAGAAAGATTTATATAAGACTGGGACCATTGGCAATATTCTACAGTTGTTAAAATTACCAGATGGCACTGTTAAAGTTTTAATCGAAGGTAAGCAAAGATGTTTAATAAATAAAATTTCTAGCTTAACTCCTTTTTTAGAAGCCGATATTAATATAATCAATGAAACTCATGATCTTAATGAAAATAAAGATGATTTGATTAAATCATTGATCAATGCATTTGATGAATATGTAAAACTTAATGGTAAAATTAATGCTGATGTTATTAATACCATTTCTGAAATAAAAGATCCTAGTACCTTGACTGATACAGTAATTAATCACTTGTTTCTAAGCATTGAAGATAAACAAGATTTTCTAGAGATTTTAGACCCAATTGTTAGAGTTGAAAAGCTTGTTAATAAAATAGAACTTGAATTACGTGTTTTGGTCTCTGAAAGAAAAGTGCGTGGACGTGTGAAGCGTCAAATGGAAAAAACTCAACGTGAATATTATTTAAATGAACAATTAAAGGCTATTCAAAAAGAATTGGGTTCAAATGAAGATGGTAAAAATGAATTTGATGAAATAGAAGATCAGATTAACAAAGTAGGACTAACTAAAGAAGCTAAAGAAAAAGCAAATTCTGAACTAAAAAAATTAAAAAATATGAGCCCAATGAGTGCTGAAGCTACTGTAGTTAGATCCTATATAGATTGGTTAATTTCAATACCGTGGAAAGAAAAAATAAAAGTTAAAAGTGATATTATTAAGGCAAGAAAAATTTTAGATAATGATCATTACGGTTTAGATAAGGTTAAAGATAGAATTATTGAATTCCTAGCTGTTCAAAAAAGAACTAAAGAAATAAAAGGTCCTATATTATGTTTGGTTGGTCCTCCTGGAGTTGGCAAAACATCTTTAGGAAAATCAATTGCAACAGCCACTGGAAGACAGTACATAAGAATGGCTCTTGGTGGTGTTAGAGATGAGGCTGAAATAAGAGGTCATAGAAGAACATATATAGGCTCATTGCCTGGAAAAATAATTCATGGCATGAAAAAAACATCAAGTGTTAATCCTTTATTTTTACTAGATGAAATCGATAAGTTAGGAAATGATTATAGAGGTGATCCATCTTCAGCTTTATTAGAAGTATTAGATCCTGAGCAAAACAAAGCTTTCCAAGATCATTATTTAGAGATTGATTATGATTTATCCAAAGTTTTATTTATTACGACAGCAAATACATTAAATATGCCTCAAGCTTTATTAGATCGAATGGAAATAATTAGACTTGCTGGTTATACAGAAGATGAAAAGCTAGAAATAGCCAAAAAGCATCTTATTAAAAAACAAATAGATAATTGTAAATTAAAAGCAGATGAGTTTTCTATAACAGATGATGCTGTAAAATTAATAATCCAAACTTATACTAGAGAAGCAGGGGTCAGAGGTTTAGAGAGGCAATTATCTAAATTAGCTAGAAAAGTTGTTACATCAATTGAAAAAAAAGAGGTTACTTCAGTATCAATTTCTAAGAATAATTTATCTGATTTTCTTGGTGTTCCTATATATCAAAGATTAGAAATTGAAAAGTCTGATCTTGTTGGCATAACAACTGGCTTAGCCTGGACCGAAGTTGGAGGTGAACTATTATCCATAGAGGCAGTAAACGTGAAGGGTAAGGGAAAAGTTTCTGCTACTGGTAAACTTGGTGATGTAATGAAAGAATCTATTCAAGCTGCAGAATTCTTTATTCGATCAAGGGCATTATCTCTTGGAATCAACCCAGTTGATTTAGAAAAAATTGATATTCATGTTCATGTACCAGAGGGAGCTACGCCTAAAGATGGTCCTTCAGCAGGTGGGGCTATTGTAACCAGTATAGTATCAGCTCTTACTGAAATTAAAGTGAAGAGTACTGTTGCAATGACAGGTGAAATAACTCTTCGAGGAAGAGTTCTTCCTATTGGAGGATTAAAAGAAAAGTTATTAGCAGCTAAAAGAGGTGGTATCAAGACAGTTTTAATACCAATAGATAACAAAAAAGATTTAGCTGAAATACCTGAAAATATTAAAAATGAGTTAAATATTATACCTGTAACTATGATTGATGAGATACTCTCTTATGCTTTGGTAACTAACCCTCTGGATACACCTTTTATAAAAGAAAACAATCTATCTGTTCCTAATGAAATAGTTGCAAAAGATGAAACTAATTTATCTCATTGATCAATTATTAATTGTTTTTTTAATTTATTGATTAATTTACTAGAATTATTCCAATTAATGAGATATATCAAGGAAATATTTCTATAATCCAATTTAATTTGCTAGGAGTTACGTATGAATAAAAATGAATTAGTTGCAAGTGTTTCAGAAGCATCAGGTTTATCTAAGGTAGATGCAGGTAAGGCCGTTGATGGTGTGTTTGAATCTATTACTGGAGCTTTAAAATCAGGGGGTGATGTTCGTATTGTTGGTTTTGGTACTTTTTCTGTTGCTGATCGTGCGGCGACTACAGGAAGAAATCCTAGAACTGGTGAAGCAATTCAAATTAAAGCTTCTAAACAGCCAAAATTTAAAGCTGGAAGTCCTTTAAAAGAAGCAGTTAATAGTTAATTTTTTTTTTATGATTTTATAAAAGACAGTTTATTATTAAACTGTCTTTTTTTTTAAACAACATCTTTGCATCATCATTTTTTTAGGTTCTTTAATCATTCCATTGAAGTATTCAATGAGATTAAAATCATTTTTAAAAGTATAAATTAACTCATTTTCTTTTAAAAGATAATTAGTATTGCTAGGTTTTCCAAATTTTTCATTACCTTCAGAAAAAGTTTCATATAATAAATATCCATTTTCATTAACTAAATAAGTTAAATCTTTAATTCTAGGTCTATATAAATAATTTGTTACCAAAACTATATCATATTCATTTTGAATTAAGGGCCATTTTTCGTTTGTTTCTAAATCAAAGCATATGGTTCTGATATTTTTATGATCTTTATAAAAATCAAGTTTATCTTGATTTTTATCAATTGCTGTAATGAATGTTTTTTCATTGGCTAACGGAATGCTATGTCTTCCATTACCACTAGCAAAATCTAAAACTTTAATACTTTCTTTATTTATTTTAATTTTTTTTATTTGTTTCATTATCCAATCTGATGGTTTTGTATCCATATGTAAGCTTTTCAATATATTGTCCTTCTTATTTATATTTTATTCGTTAAAAAATAATAAAGTTCTTTGTTGTTATTTTGTTTAAAATTACGTATAAAACAAATTCAGAGGGCGGTTAGCTCAGTTGGTAGAGCATCTCGTTTACACCGAGAATGTCGGCGGTTCGAGACCGTCACCGCCCACCATTTACAGAGCATTAGTTATTAAAGTTTATAATTTTATATTTAACATGATGTTATAAATAACTTTAAAAAAACTAGCCCACAAAAGCTTTTTCTAGCACAAAATCTGCTGGATTATTATTTGCACCTTCTTTAAAGTTAAGTTTGATTAGTATACTCTTCAAGTCATTATTTAGACCCATTGATCCACAAAACATAAATTTGTCATCACTTGATATTTTTTTAATATTTAATTTTTTAAAAATAGTTTCATTATTAATTAAATCAGTAATACGTCCTGTATTCTCATAGTCTTCTCTTGTTGTCGAATGGAAAGTAATTAGTTTATTTAAGATAAAGTCTTTTATTAATTCATCACTTGAACATTCATTTAGTATATTTTTACTATAATCTAATTCTTTAACTGTTCTACATGTATGAGTGACAATAACTTTATTATATTTTTCATAAGTTTCAGGTTCTCTTATTAGAGAAGCAAAAGGAGCAAAGCCGGTACCAGAAGAAAATAAAAACAATCTTTTTCCAGGCTTCAATGCATCAAGAACTAAGGTTCCAGTAGATTTAGGCATTAGAATAATTTCATCATTTATTTGTATATTTTTAAGTTTAAAAGTAAGGGGACCATCTTTTACAATTATTGAATAAAACTCTAATTCTTCAGACCAACTTGGTGATGCTATTGAATAAGCTCTTAAGATAGGTTTGTTATTTTGGTCTGGTAATCCAATCATTACAAATTCACCAGACCTAAATTTAAAACTTTTGGGTCTTTTAATACGAAATGAAAATAAATTTTCTGACCAGTGCTTAACATAAGTCACTTTTTGCAAATTTTGATTAAATTTATTCAATTAACTTATGCCTTTATGTTTTCTTTATTTATTAATAATTTTTTTGTTAGTTCAAGTAGAGCTATTTTATAGTCTGGGTATTTATATAAATATTTAAAATGATGTCCAATAATATTACTTTTTACAATTCTGGATGTTTCGTAGAATGATTTTGCCATTTCAGAAACTTCATTTGGATTATATTCAATAATATTTGGCTTTGGTAGATCTAATTTTTTTGATACATAAGTTATAGCATCTAGATTACTAACAAGATCTTGGTCACTAATATTTATAATTTTATCTTTATGATTACTAATTATAAAATTTATTATAATTTTAGCTAAATCTTCAACATGAATTCTATTAGGTAAATAGTTTTCTTTTACTATTATCTTATTGTTATTATTAAGATAACGTTCAATTGGGTTTCTACTAGGCCCATAAATACCTGTAACTCTATATAAGACTGTTTCTATATTTGCGTTAATCCATGACTTTTCAGCATTTAGTCTAATTTGTCCTCGATGATTATTAGGGTTTGGCTCAGTGTCTTCGTAAACCGTTCCATTTGGATATACTGATGTAGCTGATAAGTAGTTTATCTTATTTTTATTTAATGCAATTGATTTTCCGTAACGTGCAACTACTGGGTCTAATCCGTCTTTATCTGGGGGAATAGTAGAAATAATACATTCCTTTTGAAGGATTTTTGAAACCTTATTATCATCAAAAAAATTTACATATTTAATTTGTGAATTTGATTCTTTTATATTTCTGGAAATAATAGTTACTAAAAATCCTTTTTCTAATGCCTTTTCAGATAAATACTTACTTGTGTATCCGTTTCCTAAAATTGTTAATTCCATGATAATCAAAACTTTTTTTTATTTCGAGATAAATATATTTCAAAAAATTTTTTTTTTTTATAATTATACTTGCTTTTAACTTTCAAATTAAAGTACTAAGAGTTTGTTTATGGTGCTTTGAATTTTTATTCAAGCTTAAAAGGGAATTTGGTAATTCATAATGAATTGTATGCCAAAGCTGTTCCCGCAACTGTAAGTGCTTAGTAAGAGCTT
>Ga0209830_10001257_pt1 | contig 22851 bp, 16 predicted proteins | sample ArcticOcean_MG_C_12_FD_187439 | JGI IMG/M metagenome (GOLD analysis project Ga0209830, IMG submission 187439) | Marine microbial communities from western Arctic Ocean - ArcticOcean_MG_CB8_130 (SPAdes) (version 2) | ecosystem: Environmental > Aquatic > Marine > Oceanic | place: Arctic Ocean...
TTAATCCGCAATTACAAGGACTGTTTGAAAGTTCGCTGCGAAAATTGGGAAGCGATATTGCGAGAGTGCAACGAAGTAATTCATCTAGGACAACGTAGGTTTCCAAAATGTCAAAAGTTTTTATAGAATTAGTTAGTTATTTGTACGGTAGAATAAGAAATTATTCATTTCATTTTAACTCTCCGCAACACCTTTTACGCTAGTCTCCGCCGTCTCAATTAACTCTTTATGAAGAAGAATATGAACTTATGCTACTACAATTTACGTAGTTCTTTTTTAGTTTTAGTTTATTTTACAAGGTATCGTATCATTTTTAGTAGTAGTATCACGTTTGTTTAATCAATCAGCAAAATCCCAGCTATCGCTCTTATCGTCGTCGTCGTCGCACGTAGCTGGAGCTCTGTCATATTGCATAAAAGTTCTTTCATCCTTTCCGGCGAGCAGATTTTTGCATCCAAAAGTGCTTTCTTTAGCCGTTCCGTTATTATCATTATCATCATTATCATCATCATCGGCGGCGTCCCAGTTGCATCCCCATAGCTCTCTAATAGCTGCTTTATCGTACGTTTGCGGAGATATAGTGTCGTTTCTCTTATCGACTTCATTTTCCTTTAATCGTTTCCCAGCGGGTGACTCGAACGCTGGGAACGAAGAAACCAAAGTAGTTTGTTTTGTTTTGCGCATTTGCGCCAAGCCTGTATCAGATCTATTCTGCGATATGGTCATCACCGCGGTCTTTTTCGCTACTTTACGTTGCTCTTGTTTTGCACCCGTTGGAATGATTGTGTGATTTTTCGTCGTCGTCGTCGCCGTCGTTGTCGTTGTTGTCTTCATAGTCTCTGGCAGTGGTACTTTTGCCAAATCCGCTTTTACGGTTCGTGATGCTGATGTTTGCAAGCGTCTTCCACTGGCGTTTAACTCTCCTTGTATTTTTTCAGCCGAGCCTAGCTTAGGGGTCTTCCCAGCACCTACCACCCATCCGAATGCATCTCGCCCGATACAATGGTCAAAAAATACTCGAGCAAAGAACTTTACAGGTGTTCTATGATTATTTGGTAATGATCTCGCCGTACATTGCGACTCTAAAATCAGCAAATCTTCTTCCGATTTAACAACTCGACCACATACCGTTGGCAATTTCGTGCGAAAAATGATGCTGTTATCGTGTTCACAACCGACGATAAGCACACCGGAATGTCGTTGTGGAAGGTTCACGACTTGATTCTCTATCGGTTCAAAATCTTCATCTTCACTGAAGAGATTCATTTCGCAAGATGGTATTTTTGCCGCCACGAACTCCACTCGTATATTTACAGAGGGATAGGTCTGCGTTTTCTTCTTCTCGTCGCCCAAGGAAGGAGACTTTTTCGATGAGAGCGTCGTGCTATCCTGTATTTCGAGCAATATTCGGACTTCAGACGGTAAAGCGCGGACGGACTCCTTCAATTGATCGCCAAATGGAAATGGTCTATTTAGAAGTCTCTCGAGTTTGCGACTGTTTGTACTTTCGAGATCAAAAAACGTTTTGATGTTATTAGCGATCAATACCTCTACTGTTTTCGTTCCACATTTAGGTAATTGCGTAAGTACATCTTTTGAGTCAAACCATTGCTTCAATTCGATCGATTTCATCAACTGGTAGGCACAAACGGCGTGAGAAAAGTTCTTGCGAGACAAGTACAACTCATACGCGGCATACAGCAGGCGTGGTGCTGTACTCAAAACACCCTCCACTTCTTTGCGTAGACTCGCTACCATGTTCTTTTTTGCATCAGCATCGCTAAGCTCGTTTTGCGTTAGAATATAAAGCTTCTCCCACCCTTCTTTGATCGTAGTATTCTTCGTTATTCGCTTTCCACTTTTGGATTCGTGATAGAGGGGGATTCGGATATCATTATTGAAATTTTTTAACGTCAATTTCTCGTTTTGTCGGATGTTCATTTCGCCAAACTCAATTGCATGACATGTCGCACTTAAAATTTTTCGCAAAAGTTCAGCCTCGCTTTGAGCAGGGAGTGATTTGTTCTGCGTCGGAGTTGAGAGATTATTGTCATTCAATTTTTGTCCGTCGTCTAAAACCGCTTGGAATTGCTTAAAACTTTCAAAACGAATATATCGCCTCGACATGATTGATCCTTCAGCTTTTACGTTCACAGATTGACCTTTGAAAATTGGTTCGTGAATATTCTCTTCTTGGTTTTCACCATTGGATTCAAAGAATTCGCAAAGGTTCGCCTCTTTCAGCTCTCGCAACGTTTTCGTCGATACGCCTTTCGCCCACCTGAGAGCTTGTGCTTCTGTTGAACCAGTGGGCAAAGTTCCTTTATTATTTCCAGAGGTGGCGAGTGCATTTTTTCTGCGCGTGTACATGAACGTATTCGTGAGCCATTGAACGCAACTTGGTACGGAAAAAATCACTCCAGAGTCAACTTCTGCGTTTATGTGTTCAGGCAATCGCGAAATGAGCGAGCTCGTTATCGGTTCGACGTTATTAGCCAAGTTCTCCCACTGATGAACTGAATTCTGATCCGTCATTATTACAACAACTCCTCTCTGGTCAAGTCTTGGACGACCAGCACGGCCAGCCATCTGTATAAGCGTCCCTCTCTCGATATCGACGTATTTGCCACCGCCACGATATGTCTTTGTCCCAAAGACAACCACGAGGCGCGCCGGCAAGTTAACCCCGAGTGCGAGCGTGGACGTCGAGCATAGCGCTAATATGCACCTATCGCGAAAGAGATTCTCGACGAGATCACGGTCGGAACTTTCGAGAGAGGCGTTATGAACGCCAATCCCTTTCTGTATGAGTTGTTTCAACTGCTTATTTTTAGCTTTTGAAGCTGCTGCTTGGAGTTTGGTTTTCGAGCGTTGATCGATAATAAACGGACCGTTCACGTTGTTCGTAAATCTCTTGATGATATCTTCGTCCAACTTTTTAGCTGCTTTCCAAGTACCGTCGCGCGTCGCGCAAAAGATTAAGCACGGACAGCGATCGTATTTGTCCAAAACAACATCCAGAAGCTGGGATGCAAGTTGTTTCTCAAATAGGAAGTCGTTATTTGAAATGCCGCAGTTTTGGACGTGCATTTCCAAGCTTACTGGTCGAAATTCTTCGCCAAATTCCCACACATTCTTTGAAACATTACCGGCGTCAGTGGAATAAGCGACGGCGGACGGTGTGCTTAACCATTCAGCGATTTCGTTAACATTTGGTGCCGTGGCGCTAACGGCGACGTATCGACACTTTGCGAGTTGAGAAGTTGGTAACGTTTGACCAATAGCGCGTAACCGCGATATAATCGCTTCCAACGTCGCACCTCGCGAAGAATCACCTATACAATGTACTTCATCGATCAACACGACGGAAATGTCCGCAAAAAACGATTGACCGCCATTCGCCGTGTTTCTCCTACTCATCGAATCCAGTTTCTCCGGCGTCGCCAATAAAATATCCGCGTCGTTAATCTCTCTCCAAAAATTGGAAGATCTCACGCGTTCATCATCCACATCACCTGTTAACAACGCGAGCTTAAGATTTAATCTCGTCCCTGGTCCAAATCTTCTTCCCCAATCTTCCAACTTCTCGCTCACTAAAGCCCTTAAAGGAGCTAAATAAACGACCTTCCGCTTACCGCGCGTAGTATCTGTCATATCATTCTCTACTAAAAATTTTTCGTCCTCTGACAGACGCGTTCCTAGACTCGCGATTAAGGCGAGTTCCATGAGAACTGTCTTCCCCGAACCCGTTGGTGCACCTGTTTGTCGTCGTTCAAAGAGAAAGCTTTTCGTCAGCGAGAGAAGAAGAAGAAGAAGAGGAAAACAAAGGGAGAAGAAAAAAGAGAAAGATAAACGCGCGGTCGGAAAACGCGCGCGAACGAAACGCGCGAACGTCGAAAAAAACTGCGCGCACTCACAAGCGACGAATGAGATCTCCGTGTTCACGACGAACTCGAGCATTTCGCTCTGCATGCCGTTGAAGTACCTGTGTGCATTCACGCGCGCAAAAGCGCGCGCGCGTTTACTGGTCAGTCTTATTTTAAAAAGAAGAACGACAAAGGCTGAAAACGCGGAAACAAAAAGAAAGCGAAACCGGGCGCGCGCGAGAAGAAAAGAACGATCGAGATCGAAATCGTGATCATCAAAACGCAACTGGAAATCAGGAAACGCGCTCTGAAGTATCTCTGGCAGCTCTTCGACCGCTCTTAAGGCCTTTTCTGCTCGCGCGCGTACGAGTTCTACCATTTTTGTTCACTGATAAAAGAAATACGCGCGCAACTTATTAAACAGAGAAACTTCTTTTTTATATTTATTTTTTTTAAACTCAACTTAAAAAACCCTAAACCCTAACCCATCTTTACCCTATGAAATTTAGAATTCCCCTCTTTTATTAGGGATTGACTCGACTTTTGCCTCATCATCATTAAAAAAGAGGAATGGATGCAGACGCGCGAGAACGACGAGGGAGATCGAGAACGAGACGAAGCATAGAAACGACCGCTGCTGCTGCTGCTAATGAAGAAGAAGTAGATATCGAGTTCGATCGAACGATCGCTTTAGGGAGTTCCGGTTGGCTCTTCATTTATTACGTAGGCGTGATTAAGGTGTTGAGGAGGAATGGATATGCAGCGTACGTTTTGTTGTTTCATGAACGTGTTTATTTTTCGTGTTCTGTTCAGTACTGCGTGCTCGTGCGTGTTTTATGATTACACAGACAGACACACACACACACACACACAGATATATATATATATATATATATATGTATTACTTTGTGCGTGCGTGTGTTCTCGCGATTACTTTGAGACGATATAATCATAATCGTTTGTTCGTCGTTCGTTATTTTAAATTCGAGTAAAAAAGTGGGAGAGACGTTGAGTGTGCGTATACGACCTAAAAAAGCTAATTCTTCTTCTTCTTCTTCTTCTTCTTCTTCTCGTGTGTGTGTGTGTGTGTGTAAATAAATATGTATATATATACAGAAACACGAAAGTCCTTGGATGCTCAGGAGGCGCTTTAATCGGGTCTTTACTATTCATGCCGACGGTAGATTTGGACGCCCTGGCCGTATACGCGTTTTTATGCGCATCAAGGGCGAGATCTTCCATATTAGGAGCGTTTCAGTTACGCTATTACGTGCAAGGCGCGTTTAAAGAGTTTGCTCCAGCGAATGCGCACGAGCTCTGTAATAATAGATTAGAAGTCTCGATAACTAAGATGACGATGAAAGGGTTTAAGAATTTGAGGTTGAAAGCGTTCGGGACGTTTGATTTTTTCTTGAGAGCTTTATTATGTTCGTCGAATATAGTCCCATTGACTGGATTGCCAATGTGGTTGAGAGGACATGGGTTATGTGTAGACGGGGCGTTGACGGATATTCAGTACGTGAGCGGGTTTAAGAGGACTGGGACGTTTTCAAAATTGCATTGCCGTAGGAAACATGGGAGGAAATTAATCGTAGTTAGTCCGTTTTATAGCTCCAGAGCGGATATTAAACCTTCGAAATTCGTACCAGTATGGTGGTGTTTCTTCCCTCCTGAGCAATATAAAATGAAAATCTTGTTTGAAATGGCACAAAAAGATGCGAAGAATTGGGTCAAGAAGCAAAAGAAACGAGAAGAAGAAGAACAAAAACCGATGCGCCTGGCAGAAAATCAATCAAAAACTACTTCTTCACCTGAAGCTGGTGGCAGCGGTGGTAGTGCTGACGACGACTTAATAAGAAGGAGCACATCCATAGGAAGCGGGAGTGCGGATTCAGACGACGACGACGACGATGACGACGTAGAAATGAAAGACTCGTTGGAGACTCTAATAAAAGACTCGTCTAGGAATTCTTCACAAAATTCGCTCCAAGATTGGTATACCGAGGCTCAAGAATGGGCTTCGCAAACGAGCGAGTTTGCGGCTAAACGTGCGGCGGCGGCGAAAGCAGCGGCTGAAAAAGCCGCAAAGAAACACTCGGAAACGTGGACTGAATTCGTCGAAAGAGAAAAAATGATCATGAAATCTTTTTGGTTCAGCGCCTCTGCGACCGCGGAAGAAGCGGTTGATCGCCTGAGGCACTTGGGAGCGTCTAGTATACCGACGACGCCAATGAAGAAGGGCAGAAGAATTAGCAGCAACAACGGTGTTAGAGAAGAAGATGAAGATTTTCATGACGCGAACGAAAAAAGCGGTGGTTATGATAGCGAAAGTAGTAGAAGATCTTTTGACGGCTTTATAAGAGAGAACGCGCACGAAGCGTTTGCCACCGTAGGAAAAGGGACGATTAAAGTTGAAAAAGTATTTTTCCAAGTCGTTGCGTGCATCATAGTCTACATCGAGTGCGCTTTGCAAGCGGCGTTCTATTTTATTTTAGCATTAGTTTCCAGCGTTTTGCGCTTTGAAGGTAACGAGAAGAATTGGGAAAAATTCTACTCGTTTGCAAAGCCGATGCCGAGACTTTTGATGCATCCGATACCGGGCATTCCAAAGAACAAAAAAGTTGACGACAAGACGAGTAAGATTCTTGGAAACACGTGTTTGACGTACCGTTTGCTCTGTTACTTGATTCATGCGCCTACTGAACATTATGATACTATTAAGGTGAGTGGATATGAAACGAACTCATCTGGAAGTGAATTGCGTTATAGTAATAATTGAAAAGAGGTATTGCTCTCGTTATAAAGCGGTTATAATAATAAGAAATCAAAGCAGAAATGCATAATAGAAGACTTTAGTAGTGCGAAACGTATGTGTGTAAATAACTTTGTAACAAATCAATCACGTCAAACAATCAATAATAAACTTATTTATTACCACCACGCATTTTCGCCTCCAGTTCCGGCAACTCTAATCCCATCCTTCCCAGCGACGATGACTTGATAACTCATACCAACAAACAAACCGTGATCGACAACACCAACGGTGTTTTTCAAATCATTCGCGGCTTTGACAACATCTTTAATAGGAGAAGTAAAGTGTAAATCAACGATATAGTTTCCGTTATCCGTCACGGCGATATTATCCCCATCCGGTTTATTCGACGACGAGCTTCCCATGCGAATCACTGCTTTACACCCAGCCAAACTTGGAATCTCTGCAATAGTCCTCGCCGTATGTTCGTGGCAAAACGGGGTAATCTCAACAGGCAACGGAAACCCTGGGCCTAACCCTTTACATAACTTTGACTCGTCCACAATCACTATGAACTTCTTCGCCATGACTTCGACCATTTTCTCTCTCAACAAAGCGCCTCCGCCGCCTTTGACTAAGGCCAACTGCGGGTCGACCTCATCCGCTCCATCAATAGCGACGTCGAGCTTTGACTTTTCGTTTAAAGTACACAACGGTATCCCTAACGATTGCGCTTGCTCGCGCGTTCTCTCCGAAGTCGGTATCGCGACTATATCCTTCAACTCCCCTGACTTTAACTTCATCCCGAGTCGTTCGACTGCGAAAAATGCGGTTGACCCAGTACCGAGACCGACGACCATGCCCGATTTCACGTGGTCATCCACTGATTTATATCCAACCATCTTCTTCAATTCGTCCTGCGTCATTTGTGCTGCCTTTACGGGACCGCACTTGCTCCTCGATGACGACGAATAGCTCTTTCTTCTCCAGTTGAACAACCTGCTCGTGGTATCGGAACCGATCAGTGTTGAGCTCATATAAATATACTATTTAGAACGAAGTAAAAAAGAGCACGCACGCACGCACACACACTTCTTGTTCAGTACGTATTATTGTTTATTATTGTTTATTATTTTTTATTAGTATAGTATCCGGCGTTTCTATGGCGCAGATATTCGTTTCTTTCGAGAGTCCAATTGTGTGGAAATGGATAATTTAGGGTTTCATGATTTTTTTATAATAAATTTATTCATTTCATTAACAGAAGAGAGTAATAGTAGTAGTAGTAGTAGTGAGCTTTGAAATGTATGAAATGGGTGATATTTATGATAAAAGGGAGATTAAGAGAGAGATTAAGAGAGAGAGATTTGATTGTATAAGTACGCGCGCGTGCGCGTGTGTGTGTTTGCGATGATGAAAGTTCGAGTCACTGCTTCTGATGAAGATGAGGATGATTTGATTGGACAAGACGTGCGCGTGGATAATGATAGTATTGATAATGAACGAGAATTGAGTACTTCGCGAACGATGATGATCGACGATAGCGATGAAATGAACGAAGGCGATGATGGCGATGATATCGAAAAGAACAACGAGGACGAGAAATCGAAACCAGTGAAACTTTTAGGGGAGTTATTGAACGTCCTGAAACGATCTGAGAAAATGAACTTGATCGAATGCGAGTTATCGCAATGGCGAGAGACTGAGATCATAGCGTTCTTGGTGGATAGGATTAGGAAAGAGTGCGATTTACAGCGAGCGAATAATAGTTCCGTGAGAGTTGGGAGAGTGTTTACGTGCGTGAACGAAGGCGGGTTCGCCGTTTTGATCGGAGAAGAGACGAAAGATAAACAACGAAGTATTAACGAGGTTTTTAGTATAAACAATAGTAGTAGTACATCTACTACTACTCCTGCTTCAAAGAACGAAAACAATAGCACAATACTGCCAAAGATTGCGATTGCAACCTTGGAGTCGCCAGTGAATTTAGGAGCCTCTGATGGGAGAAACGCGAGAGTCGTGTGTTTAGTTCTAGTACCGCCGATGATGGAAAATCATAGCAGACAAAGCTTGGAGATGATTTTGAACGATATCAATGAAAACGCTTCGACTGCGAGTGTTTTGACCGGCCTCGATAGGTGGAACAAAATTGCATGTATTAAAGCCGCGTTTAGGAGTCTTGCGAGAGAAACAGACTTTGTTTCCGACGCGAGCGATTTCAAGAGAATGCATTCGCACGTGAAGAAATATTCGAGATTCGATGTGTTCTCGGCAGTCATGCATGGCGATAGTACGGATGATAAAGTGAGATTAATGCAGGCGAAACAGCGCGTTATAGACGCGTGGGAACAAGCCGTAGATGTTTTACGCATATCGCAAAGGAATTCGTACTTACACGAAGCGAAGAACAAAAGCAATAACGAGAAGAAGAAAAAAAAGAAAAGCGAAGAAGGGAATTACAACGCCCATTACGAACCTACGAGGAGTCATAAATTTTGTGGAGGCATTGTTGAGGATATAAAAAGACGTTCGGTCGTTTATGCGAGCGATTGGACCGATGGTCTACGAACGATGAAAACGATTACTGCTACGTTATACATGTATTTTGGATGTCTGGGTCCAGCAATCGCCTTCGGAGGTTTAGCGTATGAAGAAACGAATGGGAAAATTGGTGCGATGGAGTTTTTGCTCTGTCAATCTTTCGTAGGCATCACTTGGGCGATTTTAGGAGGACAACCAGAGCTCGTTTTACGACCCGCAGGTCCGCAAACCGTATTCATGATCGAGCTCTATAGATTATCGACGACAAAAGCGTTCAACGTTCCTTTCGAACTCGCCATGGCGTGGACGGGAATTTGGACCTCACTGTTCATGCTCACCATAGCGTGTTTTGATTTATGCGCAATCGTCGTTCGCTCATGCACGAGGTTTACTCAGGAAATTTTCATGGTCTTTGTTAGTGCAATTTTCATCTTTGAGGGATGCAGAGGAGTAGGAAAATATTTCGATAGCGATAAGGAGACGTATTCCAGAGACGTTGCGTTGTTTTCGCTAATCTTGGCTTCAGTTACTTTACAATTGGGATTGTTTTTTGGGAAAGTAAGATCGAGTCCTTTCTTACTCGGTCCGCTTAGGGAACTTACTGCAGATTTCGGAATCGCGTTTGCAATTGTAACCGCGTGTCTTTTAGGCTGGGGATCCGGCATTGATGGGTACGAAAAGCTCTCCATTCCTTCAAAAATAGAGCCGAGCGATATCACACGAAAACAATGGCTTATCGATTTATTACCATCAAAAGGTGACCAATGGATTATTGGCGGAGCTATATTCCCGGCTATATGTTTGACGTGTTTGTATTATATCGACGCAAATGTTGCCGCTCTTTTATGTAATAAAGAGGAATCAAAGTTGAAAAAAGGAACCGCTTATCATTACGACTTTGCAATCCTTTCGATTTTGTTGTTCGTATGTTCGATTTTCGGACTTCCGTTTGCGACTCCGAGCTTGCCCCATTCACCGCAATATGTTAGAGCCTTGTCGGAGGTTGAAGAAATCACACAAAACGGTGTTACGCGAACGAAAGTTGTAACCGTTCATGAGCAGAGATTATCGCCGTTACTCGTCAACGTTTTGGTCTTACTCTCGTTTGTGTTACTCTCGCTCTTGAAGGAAATCCCAATGCCAGTCTTGTATGGATTATTCGTTTTAATGGGCATCAACGGATTTTACGAGAATCAGTTTTTCCATAGACTGACGATGATATTCATGGAACCTCGCTTGCATCCTCCGACGTCGTACGTAAGAAACGTCCCGTTATCGCGAGTGTACGGATTTACGTTTGTGCAAGTGTGTTGCGTTGCTATTATTTGGGGCATTCGTTCTACAGAGTTGTGCATCATGTTTCCGGTGTTCATCTTGATGTTAATGCCACTTCGATTCTTTTTATCAAAATTCGATGGAATGTTTACGAGAGAGCAATTAAAACTTTTAGACGTGAACGATGAGGCTTATATTGTAGTAGACGACGATGGTGATGACAATGACGAAGATGAAAATAATGATGAAAACGAAGAAAACGGTGATAATACTATCTTAGCAGCGAGTAATGAAAGTGAAGCGATAATCGTGCGAGCTGCGCAAAAAGCTGCGCTATTTGACTCTAGAGCGATAACTTTAATGGATTTTGCAGAAAATGGCCCGTCGTTGAACGTATCTTCGTTAACATCAGGAAAAGAACCACCATCTCCATCTGCTGCTGCTTCTGGCGGCACATACAAATTTCCTTATAAAAGTCCATTTAGAACTGCTAAGAAAGAAAATAGAGTGCGCATTCATAGGCGATCGTCGTCCTATTTTAGCGAAGAAGATAGCGACAATCGACCAATCTCACCAACTTCTCCTTCACCGCGATATCAGGCTCCCGCTTCGCCGAGATTTTAGAGGAAATATATATATATATATATAGTATGCAGTAGCGTTAAATAATAGAGTTAGTTATGTAGTATTCGTTAATATTAAAAAAAGCAACAATTAATGAGGTATAACAATTTAGTATATATGTACGGTACCATGGGGTACGTAACAGTTTTCTTCTTCTTCTTCTTATTTTTCGGTTCGCTTCGCTGCAAACGGAGCAGGTGGTTTGCTTCTAGGCGCAGTAGCGGCAGCCATAGTTCTCGTCTTTGGCGGTGAAAATTCCACCGAACGATTACGAACGGCTGCGCTTTGCAATTGTTTTTTCTCTCCCTTTTTCTTCCCTCGTGCCGTCTCCGTCTTTCTTACGCGGCCAAAAATCAGTCTCCATAACATTCTGTACATCACGTAATACTGAATAGTCTGCACGAGTTTGTTCGCCGAGAACAAAGCGTACGATTTGTTCGCATACGGAGCAAAAAAGTCCACGTTTTGGTACAAAAGTAACAACTTCGCGGCCAAGAATTTAACTAAGTCCTCTCTTACTTGTAACAAAAACGCAAAAGCGAATGCGAAATATTCTTTTAAGTCCTTCGGCGTATTCTTTTTAATGAACATTTTCGCAGTTTGCACGTGCTTCTTCGCAGTCTTCATGTGCGGTTCGACTTTCTTCATCAACGCTTTCGCTTTCTTTTGCATTTTCTTATACGTTTTTTGAACCTTTGGTAAATACTCCTTCTTCGCTCTCGTTTTCGCTTCGTCGAACTTCTTTGGCAAATCGAACTCGTACGCCTTCTTTTGCGCTTTTAAACCAATTTCAATAGCGTTCACTTTCGCTAAAGAATAAAACTCGCTCGATTTCGTTCTCATCAAAACTGCATACGCACTCGTTTTCTCTTTCATTACATCTACGAAAACGATCGAAAGCTCTTTCGCTCTCGCGAACTTCCCGAGTGCGAATATCTTCAACGCTTCGGCGAAATGTTGAAACTCGAGAACTAAATCCTCGCTCATCTTAAACGCCTTCGCGTTCCTTTCGCTCTCCTCAGCACTCTCGCGTTCATTTCGTTCCTTCTCCTTGCGTAGCTTCTCCATTTCCTCCTTCGCCTGTTTCACCTTTCGCTTACTCTCCTCCAACTCCTTCCTCAACTCTCTCTTCTGTTCGTTCTCGCCTTTTAACAACTGCTCTTTATCGGCCTTCTCCTGTCTCACGCGTTCGACTTCTTCGAGCGCGTCTTTTAAATCCAGTTCCAGTTTTCTTAATTCTACCCGCTTCTTCTCAGCGAATCTTATCTGCTCTTCCTCTTCCGCTCTTTCGTTCGTTTCCGGTTGCGCTTCCACGAAGAAGATCTGCGTCTCGGCATCATTGGCCTTGCTGATGCTGAGAACTCCTACTAAGGAACCTGTCGCAGAGGAAAGGGATCCAAAACTCTCGCGACTACTTAAGCGCGAGCAAGTCGAGAAAAAAAATAAGAAGAAGATCAGGGCGATCTTTTGTTGCGCGATCGCAGTAAAGGCGCGCGTTTTCATGATCACGACGATCTACTTTATCGGAGTGTTTTATATCTGTCGCGCGCAGTGCGTTGCTCGCTTTGTTTTATTTTTCCAAAATTTTCAAATTTATTTAGGGTGTTGTGATTTAGGGTGTTGTGATTTAGGGTATTTATGTTCTTTAATAAAAAGTTTCCCTACAATACACTGCATTTGTTTCTTTCGTTCTTTCGCTAAAAGATGGGTCAGAATCAACAGAACGCGAGAAGGCAGAAACAAATAAGGCTGTTCAGGGACATCTTCGTGTTCATATTTTTGTTCCTTTTCTATTGCTATCAAAGGACGAAGCGTGTTAACGATGATGCGAGTGATTTCGTTGACGACGAAGACGATTTCGATATCGAGTTGACTTCCTCGGATTCTTCGACGGTTAAGAAGTATGACGACGCGAAACATCACGGAGGGGGAATGAATAGGTTAGTCGAAGAAAGTGATGCTGAAGGGTTTGAGAGCTCGGACGAGGAACGAGTTGATCCTAGTCCACCTTTACCATCATCGCCTGATGATGAACACGAGGTTGAAGCACCTTCTAGTAGTAGCAGTAGTAGTAGCAGTGGTAGTAGTAGCGCACTGTTTCCTCCCCCTATTATTAAATCGTCGTCGATTATATCGAAACAAGAGAGAACGACGATGACTTTAGCGGGAGAAGGAGGAGACGAGAAGAATAGAGTAGGGAACGATAATGATGGTAATAATGATAATAATAGTTTCGATGTATTACCGAGACCGGATCAGAACGCGATAAACTCGCAAGAAGTGAGGTCGGATACGAATCATCCGAAATGGATGAAAGATATGTGGGCCGAGCAAACGAAAGCTTTGACTGAAGAGGCGAGGAAAGAGTTGGAGAGGAAAATATATGAAGGCGCGATACCTCAAGAGTTATCGCATGCGAAACCAGGGGATACGATATTCGTTACGTTTGCGACGCATTCGGTTAGAGATTTTGCCAAAAATTGGGTGAACGCCGTGAGGAAGTTAAAGTTGGAACCATATTTCGTAGGCGCTTTAGATGAGAAGATGTTGGAAGATTTACGTAAGTGGAATGTCCCGTCGATGCTATTAACTGGGAATTCGGTTTTGCAAGATAGAGGGGTGAAGTTCATTACAGCCGGTTCACAAGCGTTTAAGAAAATGGGCACCGTGAAGACGAAATTCGTACAAGATTTGTTAGATATGAACTTAAATCCAATTTTATCAGACGCCGATGTCGTTTGGTTGAGAGATCCGAGAGACTATTTCAACAAAGGAACGTACAAAGTCGCTGATATCTTAGTCAGTACGGATTGTATTGACGTCCCTGGGGATAAAATGGATTCGAACAGATGCGCACATGTCAATTTCAACACTGGAATTTTACATTTTCGCGCGACTGAAGAGTCGAAAGTATTTCTTCAAACGTGGAAAACAAAAGTGGCGACGTCTACGATTGCGTGGATGCGCGACCAACCGGCGTTTAATTTAATAACGCACGAAGGCGTGAGGGGGCATACGTTAGAACCAGCTGTTAAGTTGAAAGATGAAAGAAACGATAAAGGAAAAGAAGGGTCGAGAATGATTTATTACGCGGCAAACGCGACCGTGAAATTGGGCGTTTTACCAAATTGGCTTTTCGGGAACGGCCATTCATATTTCGTGCAGTGGCATCATAAGAAATTCCCTGAAGACGGCGAGCCATTTGCAGTGCATACGACCTATCAATATGGCGACGATGGGCAGTACGCGTGGGGTAAGAGAGAACGCATGCGCCAGGCCGGGATATGGACCGCCGATGAAGACGAATACTACGAAGATACGAAGACAAAGTATTTAGTCGTTCCCGATAGATTTGCTCAAGTGAGACACCAAGGAGCTAGCGTAACTGTCGGGTCTGGTAAAGACGATTATCGCGTCGCGATCGAGAGACACTTTGCGGAGGACCGCGTGCGCCGAGAAACCGTCCGAAATCTTCTCGCGCTCGGAAGATTACTAGGAAGAACGGTCATCTTACCAGAACCGAGATGTTATTGCGACAAGATTTGGAACAATCTTAATGCATGTCGCGCACCTGGCGCGGAACTGTTTGTCTTGCCATACTCATGTCCGATGGATCACATTTATGACTTGCCGCAATGGTTTAAACAAAATTTACAATTCAGAGAGCCCGGATTTTTGACAGATTCGAGAGTTCCCGATAGTATTCGCACGGATGTCATTCATGTAAGCGTGGAGAGGAAGAAAAACTCAAAACTTATATTAGAAGGAGATCGAGATAGTAAACCTACTCCAACTGCTCCTGCGGAGACCTATCATCCAGCGTCAGCGGCCGATGTCACGTTACCGTTTGGTTTCACGGCGCAAATGGCCGAAGAGGCTTTGAAACCGTTCGAATCGCACGCCGTACTCGAATTCGATTACTTAGCCGAAGAGGGAACGTTTTGCGGCTTCCAAACGAAAGAGGAGAACAAGAAATTCGACCAATCCGTGCGTTCGCCTTTAAGTCACTATCAATACTACTGCTTCACCGAACCTTGGCTCGAGGCGAACGCCCCGCGAAGCGGAAGGCATAAGGACGAACCTTACGAGCCTCAAGTCGTCAAACGTCATTGCGGAGAAATGGATTCGTTAATGCGCTCGCAAGGTAAAGTCCATTTAGGTGTCTTAGAGCACGTGAATAAAGAAAAACCTTTACAATGTACTTGCGAGTTCGGTTTCGGTACGCCGACTCCGATGACCGACGTCGCTGATTCAGGATTATGTACGCACGACTCGCACGTCTCTACTGAATATGAATAATACGGTTCTGTGGGACCAAAACAGCAATCGTGTTCTGAACAATAAAAACGTACTACTTAGTTAAATAAATAGATCATGATACTAATTAATGAAGAATATAGGGGTTCCAATCAATTCATTTCATCATCATAAAATTCTCTATTTCATAAAAAAATTCAAAAAAAGAAGCATGATTGTTCAACCAACATATGCCTTCGCGTTGAAAGCGAACGCGTTAGTTTCCTTAATCTTCTGCGTCCCATTGATCGTTTGGAGACTATCATATGCTATCAAATCACGCACACACTTTTGTTTATATTTATTAAAATCAAGTCATTAATGTACATTTTTATTGTACGATCTATTCATGACTTCGGTCATTAACTCCGTGTTTGATTTCATGACGTCTATGTTCGTCATCTCTTCCAACATCTCGTAATCGAACTCATCGCAATACGCTTTCCTCGCTTCTAGTATTCGTAGCGTAACAGCCGGGTTCGTTTTCGCAAACTCACGAATCCAACTATCGCCGTCTCCTAACTCTACCCCTTCCATCGCGTTTCTTAAATCGTTATAATCCGGCGATTGTATTTCGGTCTTACCGGTGGCGTAGTTTAATCCAGTCGCCTGCGGCGCGAACCCGCCGTCGTTCCCTTGTCCCTCCAAATGCGATTGCACCACGCGTATCGCTACGTAAGTAAACAATCTCTTCAACGTCCTGCTCGCTTTCCGTTCCGCTAACTCTCCGTCTTGAGGTGTATATAAATTCGGGTAATCGCCGCGCTTTTTCTTCCCGGACGCTTCAGCTCTCATCGCTACCGCCTTTTTCCTTCCCCCTCTTCGCCGATGATGACTACGCGCTCTGTTCGATGAGCAAGCATACGGAGCACGAGGAGCCTGAGAAGAAGAAGAAGACTGCGCAGCGGACGATGATGATATCATGGACAAAGACGTCATGCGCGCGCGGTAAAATTCACCTCTCTATGCTTCACAAAATGAAACCTCTCACAGCAGATCCTCCTCTGTCTTATTATTTTTACTTTGTCGAACTCGTTGACGCGAGTGCGTGCGCGTGCGACCAGAACAGAATCGCTCCGGCGATACCAAAAGTGACCGGGAATCGCGCTCGTTTATATGGTCGTAAGGCGATGCCGACTGCTGGGATCACCGGTGCTAACGCGATTGGCCAAAGTAAAGTAAAATCTGGTTCACGCCTATTCTTCGCGGTAGAGTTCTTCGTTTCCATGAACTGAATTACGAGCTAAATTAATTAATTAATTAATTAATTAATTAATCAGAGATTATATCGCGAAATTTGAAAAAGTGAACGATTCTTAGATGACTCTTCGTTTAAATCAGCGCTGTATTGTTTGCACAGTTCTTTCGCGATTAATTATTAAGTGCGCATCAGGGCGTTGAAAAGTGAAATGGATGATGATGTACAAAGAACTATATTAGCTCGAATTCACTCAACGTACTTATTTACTATTAACAATAACACGCGCACGCACGCACACGCACACCGAACGACGCTCGACACACCGAACACGCTTCATTTCATCACGTGAACAAAGTTTTAGCGGTGATACCGACAAAGCCCCATCCCCCTAAGATCACAAACACTAAATGCTCCTCCTTCCAATTCGAAGGATTCGAAGGGTCTAGCCATGGATACGCAGCTTTCTTCGCGTGGTGAGGATCCGAGGCGTAACTACGAGTTTGTTGTCGTCGTCCGCGCATGGCGAGTTTCGCGATGGTTTCTTTTGGGTTTCTTTCGGCCAGTGTACGCGCGATCCTGGTGATAATCGTTGACATCTCTGTTATGATTACGTTCTATTATTACGAGCAATAATTGGTCGTTTTTGTGCCGCTTGCTGAAGCCGTTGGGGAAAAACTTTACTACTATAAGTCTTCAAATTGCGAGAGAGAAAAACAAAGAAGTCTACTGAATGTTTACTTCAATGAATGCGAGTAAAGCGCAACAGGCGCAACGACGCGTGCACTTAAAGAAGTCTCGTTGCTCTTCGTTAGTTCGATCGATCGATAGCGCGAAGGAAAGAAAAAGGAAGTCTTTCACGTCAGTGAAAGCTGGAACATCTGCGAGAGAGGAGGAGGAGGAGGAGGAGGATATGTTCGAGAGAACGCGCGCATCGCCTTCTTCTTCTTCCTCTTCTTCTTCTTCTTCTTCTTCTTTTTCTGCTGCTGTTGCGTATGAGGAGTACCATACAGTTGTACCGGGGGATAGTTTGTACGGTATCGCGATTGAGTATGGGATCGATCCGAGAGAGTTGATTGTACGTTCGTTTCGTTTCGTTTCGTTTCTTCGCGTTTCGTCGTAATCTTGAATTCTGAGTTCAGATTCTCGCTCTCGCTCTCGCGCTCGTTCGTTCGGTCTTCTTCTATACTGATGGTCTAACTTTCGCTGACGGATGCATACTTTTCTCTTTATTCCGATGAAGGCGGCAAACGCGAAAACGCTTCAGAAGCAAGATTACGTGTTACCGGGCGAACGGCTGATTATACCGAGACGGCAACGACAACAAATGAAACGAGAAGAACAAGAACGACGACGGCGACGAACGATCGAAACGAGGAAAAGCGACAACGTAGCTTCGATATCGCCTACGTATTACGAACGAGAACAGATGTCTCAGGCTATAGGGTATCCAGCGAGGAGTAATGAATTACAACAACAACTACAACTACAACAACAACAAGCGAGTTCTGTTGCGAGAATGCCTACGATTGTGACCGCGCTTTCGTTCGTGTTCGGACTCGCGTTTGGGTTGTTTTTGTTCAGTCGAGAGCGCGAATGAATAAAACTATTTATATCGAAAAGTTGTTGTTCTTGTACGCATACGAAATATGTTTGCTAATAATAATAATACACTAGTGCATGTATGTATGCTATATATATGCTATATATACTATTCTAATTTTATTGAGGTGGCGGTGGTGGCGGTGGGATTGAGCCCATCATCATTCCAGGCGCGCCCATCATCCCAGGGGCAGCAGGCGGCGGCGGCATTTGCATTCCCAGTTGGTTTTGATTTATCATTTGCATCGGCGCCATCTGGGACATCATTCCCATCATCCCACCCATCATCATTCCCGGAGGCATCATCATCCCTGGAGGAGCACCGGCCATACCAACACCCATTTGAGGCATACCTATCCCAGAAATCCCTCCGGAACCGTCTGAGAATGTCGTATGCGGTCTCAACTGTCTATAGGGGTTACTCGCCTCAGCGGCTTTCGCTAACATTCTCTCAGCTTGACTCCCATGTCGTTCCCCATTCGTATCTTTCTTATACGCATAAACAACAGTTATTTGCTTCCCGGCTAAAAACTGTCCATTCATGCTCTCAATCGCTCGATCAGCCGATTCGAACGAATCGAACGAGACAAACGCGAACCCTCTGCTCTCGCCAGTTTCCGGATCTCTTTGCACTTTCGGAGCCGTAATAACGCTCCCGAACGCTGAAAACGTGTCATATAACATCTTCTCATCAATATCTTGCTCTAAATTCCCTACGAACAAATTCGCGCCGACGCCCTGATCTCCGCCATGCCTCCCTTCCTTATCCTGCGTAGCCTTATTCACTCTCATCGGTTTCCCGAAGACCTTTATCATGTTCAGAACTTTCACCGCGTACTCACAATCCTCCTCTCGTTTCATCTCAACGAACGCGTAGCCTTGATGCGACGCGCTCACGCGGTCTTTCGGTACATAAACCGTCTGTACCGGTCCAACCTGAACGAATAACTCCCACAACAGTCTCTCGTCCATTTGTATGTCCAAGTTCCCTACGTAGAGAGTTGCGTCCGCGTTCTTTTCTTGCGCGTGTTGCCCTAACGTGTTCGTTCCGGCCGATACGGTTATGCGACCACCAGCGAGTCCTATCGCCGATTGCATCTTAATCTCCTTTTTTTTAATCACTCGATCACTTAATCAATTATGCTCTCTCTATCGAACCTCTTCTTTTTCTTCTTACTATCTTTATTAAAACTGATTTCGATTTATTCAATCCGCTCCTGTTTTGGAATATTGGAGATAATAATAATAAATTCAGTAGCCGAAAGAGAAAGCCTTCAATAAAACTGACGCACTATCGATTATACTTCTCTCTCTGTTATTATTATTATTATTATTATTATTAAGCTCTCTATCGAACTTCTTCTTCTTGTTACTATCTTTATTAAAACTGATTTCGATTTATTCAATCCGCTCCTGTTTTGGAATATTGGAGATAATAATAATAAATTCAGTAGCCGAAAGAGAAAGCCTTCAATAAAACTGACGCACTATCGATTATGCTCTCTCTCTGTTATTATTATTATTATTATTATTATTATTATTAAGCTCTCTATCGAACTTCTTCTTCTTCTTACTATTTTTATTATAATAAGGATTTCGATTTATTCAATCCGCCCCTGTTTTGGAAATAAATTATTAAATTCAGCCGCCGAAAAACTGCTTCAATAAAACTGACGCGGACTATCAATACGAACTTTGCGTTTGAGTAAATAACACATCGAGTAAACTTCAGAAGAAGAAGATAGAAGAAGAAGATCGATAGTGATAATAATGAGACCGCTAGAGGAATCCGAAGTCGCACAAGTCTTCGAGAAGCTCTTTAAGTTCATTGGGAAGAACTTAAAGAACGTGTTGGATACGAATGGGACCGCTAGTCGTACTGAAAAAGATGGAGATGATGATGATGATGGTGATAACGATGATGATGATGATGATAATAATAATAATAACGGGTTTTGTTTTAGGTTACATAAGCAAAGAGTGTATTATTGCCGCGAAGATGTCGTGAGAAGGGCGACTAATGTTGGTAGGGACCAACTAGTGACCTTGGGGCAATGCGTCGGGAAGTTCACGCATTCGGGGAAGTTCAGGTTAACCATAGGGGCTTTGGATTTACTCGCGAAGAACGCGAAACATAAGATGTGGGTGAAACCAACGTCCGAGATGTCCTTTTTGTACGGCAATCATTTGTTAAAGTCTGGATTAGGGAGAGTGACGGAGAACACGCCGGCGAATCAAGGCGTCGTGATATTTTCGATGAGCGACGTCCCGTTAGGGTTTGGAGTTTGTGCAAAAAGTACGCAAGATTGTAGGAAAGCAGATCCCTCGGCCGTTGTTTGTTTTCACCAGGCTGATATTGGAGAATATTTAAGAGCCGAGGATGATATGGTTCCTGGGAAGAAAGAATAATGAAATGATTGATTATATACGAGCGCGAGAGATCGAGAGAGAGTGAAGATGCGCGTATTAGGAGAATATAGACTGTTGTAATATTTATTTAGCTCATTTGTGCAAAATCTATCATCATCATCATAATTGCTTCTTTTGTTTATCGTGTCTCTCTCTATTTGCTCTATTTGTTTTTTGTTGTCGTCGTTGTACATTTTTGTTTTTGTCTTTCCTTTGTCTCTCTCTCATTCCTTTGCTGTGTATAAAAAAAGAAAACTATATCACGTTCTAATCATCTAATAAAAACGAATCGCGAGTTTCTTGCGATGAAATCATCGCTTTCGTTGCTTTCGCCGTTTTTGATTGATTATTTTCTAATTTTTTAACGCCAAGTAACGTTCTCGCCGCTTCTGCGGTGTTAATCGAGCTACCTCCAGCAACTCGTGCGCCACCGCCGACGTTTTTGTTATGCACTAAACTACCTAACAACATGTCTTCATCGTCTTCCTCGACTTCGTCTTCTTCCTCCTCAACTGGGATTCTGAATCTGACGATGACTGAATCTTGCGACTCTTCTTGTTTTCCTGACTCTGCGTCAACGATTACGCGTCTCGCGCTATAAAATCTGTGCACCATCTCTAACCTTCGCGCGCCATCCGCAAAGCCGAAGAAACAAACATCCGGTCTCGTCATCGTCCCCATGAACCCTTTCCCTAACTGCTTCGCGCTTAAAATCCCTCTCGTAGTCTGCGTCCGATTGCTTCTATCTGCCCTCATCTCGGCCAATCTCATTTGCGCCGTCCTCGCTTCTTCCCTAATCGCGACGAACGAATCTCTCTCGCTCGGCGCTATTGGAACGCCTCTCAACTCAACCCCAGCCGATGCAACGACTGTTTTCTCACCAGCGATATGTACAGTCCCATCTCGTCCACAGCACACCTCAACTCTCGCACTTACGTGCTTCAAATGCTCGAGAGCCTCTCTTAAAGCTTGCGCGGCTTGAAAATCTAAATCTAGCCAATACGGTACTTCCTTAAACCTCCTCGTATCGATCTGATCGCTTATGTCCTCGATCTCTTTCCTGTTCAAAGGTCCGTATATGTTCACATCTTGCACGATATCTAAATCTCCACCGAACGAAGCGAACGAAAACATCGGCGTCATCTTCGTCCTATCTCGTTTATGCTCTCTCCTCAATAACTTCACTTGCGCTACTTGCGCCTTCACGCTCACTAGGCTCTTCACGACTCTTAAAAAACTGTGCACTGATACTTTAAACGCTATCTGATTCCTATACTGCGATTGACATACGTACGTCTTCCGCTCAAACAGCTCGCATGTTTGCATGTCGCAATGTAAATCCACGCCGTTCGTATCCTCTCGACGACAAACTAAACTCATTTGATTCGAATCGAAATAAATCGTTAAACTCAGGTTTTGCTTCTTCGTAGTGGTCAAATTACTACTGCGCTGTTGTTGCTGTTGTTGTTGCTGCGCGCTGAGCTTCTCGAATAAAGGGAGCACGCGGTCGAGCCATTGAATGCCTTGCTGCGAGAGTTCTCCTTTCAACTTCATTCTTACTATACTTACTACTACCGCACGAACACTAATGTCTATTCGCGATGAGATTAGTATTCAAAAATAATAAGTGAAGATGTTTTTTAAGCGCGGCACAAAAAATGACCTATGCATAGATTACCTATTCAAACAACAATCAGCAGAGAGCGAACGATGATACTAACGAGCGATTGCGAAGAAGATCGAGAGCACTGCTGCTGGATCGCTTTAGAGCGCGATTTTCTCTCTCGTTTTGTTCCGAAGACAGCTTCTTCTATTCTTCTTTAGACTCTACTGATTGAAATAATTCAAAAACCGTTTTATTAGCCTGGATACAAAAAATGCCAAACTTCCAAACAATAACAAACAGTAAAGCGAACGACGATACTGACCAGGTATCAAAAGAAGAAGACAAACGATCGTCGTTGTTGAGAGAGATCGAGAGCACTGCTGATCGCTGTAGAGCGCGATTTTCTCTCTCGTTTTGTTTCCAAGAGCTTCTTCTTTAGACTATATATACTGATTGAAATTATTCAAAATCAATAATATAAAGCGTACAAAAAATGCCAAACTTCCAAACAACAACAAACAAGTAAAGCGAACGACGATACTGACCAGGTATCAAAAGAAGAAGAAGAAGAAGACAAACGATCGTCGTTGTTGAGAGAGATCGAGAGCACTGCTGGATCGCTTCAGACCATGAACTGATCGAGATCGTTCAAAATCGATATAAAGCCTAGATACAAAAAATG
>Ga0209830_10001261_pt1 | contig 22818 bp, 24 predicted proteins | sample ArcticOcean_MG_C_12_FD_187439 | JGI IMG/M metagenome (GOLD analysis project Ga0209830, IMG submission 187439) | Marine microbial communities from western Arctic Ocean - ArcticOcean_MG_CB8_130 (SPAdes) (version 2) | ecosystem: Environmental > Aquatic > Marine > Oceanic | place: Arctic Ocean...
CCAGGAATGAGCTTATCATTTTTCGATAGCAATATCCAACTTGCCTTTTTTGTTTACTTCGTTATATACTATTGTACCTTTTATATTACGTTGTAAAATATTTAACCACCATGACTCGTTTTGAATAATAAGATGAGCATTACGTCCATCAGACAGTTCTTTACGTGCAGGTTGTGTGTCAATTCTTAACCAAATATATTTTGTAGCATATTGATCAATGTCTTGTAATACACTGTTTATAAAATTAGGTTCAATGTGTTCTAGTACATCGTTACTAAACACCATATCAAATTTATTTGTTGGCTTGTTATCCCACATCGGTAATGCAGGGTCATAACCTATAAATTCAGTGTTAGGAAACTTTTCATTGAGGTGGGAAAGAATTACTCCCTTCCCACATCCGTAATCTAAACAATTACTTGGCATCCAATAATTTATATAATTATGTGCTTGACCTAAATCTTTTACTTTGCCACCAAATCCATTAGGGCGTTTTGGATCGTAATGTAGTTCTTTAAGTTCTGCCAAGTATTGTTTACTATACATTTTATTCAGCTTTCTTCTTAGCCGGTGCTTTCTTCTTAGCCGGTGCTTTCTTCTTAGCTACTGGTTTTGGTGCTTCTACTGGAGCATCAACTAGTCCGCCATTTAAATAGCGTAGTAAGAATCCGTATGCTGGAAGGAAGATAATTAATCCTACTGCAATCTTTAAGCCTGCTTGACTTGTAGCAATTTCCATCCAGTTAGCCGCCATATACTCATCTGCTGAGTTATTAAATGCTACTGCAAAGAATGTATAACTATCAATAATGTTTGCAACAACTGTTGACAATGCTGGAGCAATCCACCACTGCTTTGACCAGTTCTCACGGAAGTATTGAAACACATATACATCAAGGAATGTACCTACTGCATATGCTGTTGCACTTGCAAAGCCAATACGCATTGCTACACTCTCCGGTGCACCTTCTGCTAGAACTACTGCAATACTTGTGATAATTGCAATTGGATATGCTGCTAGAATAGTTGCTCGAGCAATGTTCTTACCTAACATACGTACTGTTAGGTCAGTTGCTAGAATAACTAGTGGAAACGTAAATGCCGCCCAAGTTAATTTAAATCCAGCAATTTCTACCGGAATAGCAACTAGTGCGTTACTTATTGTAATAACAACTACATGCAAAAGAGCAAGTTTAATCATCATACCTTTATCAATGTTTTTAAACATATTTTTATTTTCCTTCTGTTTTAGTGCCTGCTGTACGACGAACAATATCATCGTGGTTAAATTCAGCCCAGTACAATTCAAAAGCGACACCGTCTTCTAAACCTTCAAACTGGTGAATCTTTCCTGGCTTTACTTGTGTAAAGTCACCAGGTTCAAGAATAGTTTCGTCAACTAGTCCTTGATCATCTTGCCAAACACGAACAATCATCTTGCCCGATTCAACAAAGAATCCGTTCCATTTAAATTCATGTGCATGTTCACTACACTTGAATCCTGCTTTATATTCAATACGGTGAAATTCTAATACACCGTTTGCATGGATCAATTCCGTTTGACCCCATACTTTTCCTGCTTTCATTGTCATAGTATCCTTTCCTATAATAAAGCACTGTAGTCTATTGTTTCGCTTTGTCTGCTTATGTCTTTACAAAAAAATGCACACAATGGTTTCTTGCCTTCAGTAATTGGAACACTTAGTAGTTGGTTGTTTTTCATCTTAGGAAAATACCACTTGACATCGTTGTAAAAGTTAATTATTTTTAAACTTCCAAAATCTAATTTGTAACTTGATAGTGGGTTGAATAAAAATGCTTCGAATCCTCTATCATTAATACTTGTTAAAGGCAATACTTCTACATCGGCACCAGCTGTTGAATCACCAACAGCAATGTGCCAATCAACTGGCATCATTAATTCGTGTCCATTAATTTCCATTACAATAGCAGGGCTACTAAATGATTCTAAAAATATAAGCGGTATAAAAAAGAAGTCAGGATCTTTTGGATCGCTATTATCTAGTACACTAAAGCGTACATCTTCGTCTTCTCCTAATTCATCCGGTAAGTCATTAAGGGAAAAACACTCGTTATCTAAGGTTAACATTCTCATATATTAATTCCAGTCTACTTTTTCAATTGTAAAGGGGTACTCTGCTTCTTTGTAAAACTTTTTACGGTGAGTCAGATGTCGCTTCGCAAACTTGCATGTAGATGTCAAGTCCCATATTTGTACGAAGTCTTTGTCTTTAGCCTTTCTTACGCCTCTACCAATTGATTGGATTACCCGAACAAAAGACTTTCCAGGCTCGATAAGTACAAGATTAAAAATCCTAGGTATATTAAGGCCCACTGCCGCAACTCCGTAGGTTGCGATAATAACCTCATTAGTACCTTCTTTAATTGTATCATATGTTTCCTTGCGGTCTTTTACTTTAACACTTCCGCTTACAAAAGTGCTATTGGGTATTAGTTCTGCTAACAATTCTCCAGCGGAGATTCTGTCTACTAGTATAAGTGTGTTGCCTGATTGTTTTACATTGTTTAAAAATTTGCCTATGTATTCTATTCTTGCTTTGTTAGTAACAAGATATTTTAATTCTTCTTGATATCCTGCATGTGATACAGTATCTATTAATTGTACTACGTTAACATGACATTGAGATAGTACACCTTTGTCCTGCAATTCTTTTGCTGTAATGTTTCCAATTACAGGTCCAAGACTTGCGTGTATACTTTCAAACTCAAACTTCTCTTTAGGCACAGTGCCAGTTAGTCCCCAACGTATTGGAGCGTTACGTAGGTTGCGAGTAAGCAAGTTCTTAAGAACTTCAGCTTTCGCTTGGTGTACTTCGTCGACGATTATAGTACTAACACCTTCAAGGAATTCTGCAAGGCTTAAAACTGCCGAGCCGTCCTTTGTTTTCTTGTCGAGTATATTTAAACTCTGCCAAGTACAAATAGTGTGAGTCTTACCTAATTGTTTTCGATCTCCAAAGTATACCCCTACGTCGAGCCCACAGTTAATATAGTCTTCTTCTGTTTGTTCTACTAACGATTTGTTAGGAACAATCACAAGACTCCTACCGTATGGCTCAGCTATATGTGACAGGGTTGCTGTCGTAATTGTTTTACCTGCACCAGTAGCAATCTGTTGCAAGCTCTGTGGATGACTTAAAAAGTTATTAATAGCTTCTACTTGGTAGTCACGTAGAATAATTTCTGTACCTGCTACAGGATGTCCTTCAGGCCAACATACACCCTGGTCTGCCCAATAGCGTTCTGTAACTGGTGTAAAATCTAATTGTATAGGATGTCGCCTATCTTCAATGTCTGCAATTTGTACGTTATTCCTTTGTAGAACTTCGCTAACTGTATTAAGATGATTAACATATCCTGAACCACCAATACCAAAGAAAGCAACCTTGCCATCCCAACGTCCTAGTTTATATTGTGGCATGTACTTTGCATACGGTACTTCAAACTTTAATGCGTTTGCAAGTTTTCTCCGTACGTCAACGTCAAGACCTTCTATCTTTATGTTTACTTCATCTTCAATTATTAGTTTACATGTTGCCATTATATTTTTTCAATTTTGCTTGTTAAGAACGGTGATACATCTGCATCATAGTACATAACAAGATCTAGTTCGTCTAAGTATGTTTGTATTTTATTCTTTCTTGAACATCCAAAAACAAGTGCAGACTTAGGCTGCCATTCCTGTTTTAATAATGTTTTTACTAACTTATCTTGTGTAGTATACACTATTTTTGAGTTAGTGTCAAGTGAATTATTTAAATTATTTTGTTTTATAAACTTATTAAAGTCTTTGTTGTCTTCGGTATCATTGTCTTTTCTATACAGCACACAGCTATCTTCATTAGAAAAAATATTACCAAACCCTTTATAAACTGTTGTTAGGTCGTCTAAATCTGTTTCACTATTTAAACATACTAATAGTGGATATCGATTTAGTTCTAGAATTGATTCTACAATATGATTAACAGTAAACGACTCTGGTCTTATTAGTATTTGTGTTGATGTACGTCTTACTATACGCTGACTTAAAGTAGTAAGACTTTGTAAACTAGCATCTAAGTCCTCTTGATCAAAATGTTCAATGCCATATAATGCTTCTCTATCTTTATATAATGCAAGATTTTTTAGAGAGGGTTCATCACCAATATCAGTAATTATATAATCTACAGCTTTTGCATTTAAGTTTTTTAGTTTAAATCCATACACTCCGGGCAAGTAATCATTCTTATTGTTCATCATTATTTGTAACTTTTCATATTGTGAGTTAACCTCGTCCTCGATAGTAAATTTTCTTTCTTTTAAAATTTCTATAATTTTATATAAGTTTAGTTCTGTATGTTTAAAATAATTTATTTTATTGTCAGCGTCATTAATCTTTTCTTTTTCAATACCAGATGATCTTAATGATTCAAGTGCAGAAATTAAACGTTTATTAAATGTAAATCTTACAGCAATATAACTAGTTCCGTCTATATTACGTATGCCAACCCACTTAGAACGATCAATTGTTCTAAGTTCCAATCTAAGATTATTGATACAATCTGTTACATTAATATCTAATTTTTCTAAAACTTCTTTGTATAATAGTATTTTACTTTTTACTAATTCGTACTGTCTATCAGTGTAAGCAATGCCTTTAAAAGATTGCTTAGTAAGACTCATGATAAGATGCTTGTCATTATTATGTACATCATTACCCTTATAGCTGTGTGTAGGGTGGACGCCTGATAATATTTCTATGCAGCTTTCTGCGGTATTGTCGGGGACTTTATTTCTAAACATACTAGTATTATAGCAGGTTTATCTTAGATGTCAAGTGTTTATGTGGTATTCCTTGAGAAATTTCTTGGATTGTATATTCTGTATGTGCGTAATCGTTTAGCCATTGTGTTCTATCACAGTACAAAGGAGTTTCAATATTGCGTAAGTTTTGTTCTGCTACATCAAATGCTAAACTACTTGGGCCGGTAAATGCTGGTACGCCGTTGATTACACTATGTATGCCCGGGTTACTTGACCAACTAACTGTAGCCCATATGTTTTTAAATTTCATATCAAAGTCGTCATATGTTCCGGGTAGTTTAGATGGTTCTTGTCTGTATACATTCTTAAATTCTTTTTCAATATGTGTTAACGGACATCTTGGATGAGGCCTAAATATAATCGGACGTTTCGTTTGTGCTCTTATGAATGTTATAGTATCGTATACCCAATTAGACATTAAGGGCATATCTTTCCATTGCAAACTTTTGTCATGTTGACCTGCTATAAGAATATATTCACCGTTGTAATTCCACGGAGATAATTTAAGACCTAGTTCATTAGCACGAGTATTGTCGTTGCTACTAGGACCAAAATAACCATCTCGATTAATCCCATTGAGTCCTACTTTCCAAGTTGTTCCTCTTACTATTCCGCCTACTTCGAGGACGACGGTTGGTCTGGATTGTTGTATGTTTCTTTGCCATATAGCTTGGTTTCCAGCCATACGACCGTTCCAAAGTACGCTCCAAATAACATCAATCCCATCATCACCGTTAACGACAACATCATGGCCAAGAGCATTAGCACCAGCATGAAAGGCATCAAACACAGGCTTAGAATTGAGAGCACCAAATCTTTCATGTAAATTAAACTTCCTCTTTGTCTTCATATTCTGTAAAGTCTACCCTCTCTTTTAGTCCTGCTTTAAAGTGACTTAGGTAAGGAGCAAGTAAACTTCTACTTATTGGTGTTTTATGTCGTCCAGTATTAAGATTCATCATTTTATGACCCTTTGCTTCCATTAGTTCTACACATTTTCCATAAACTTCTCCGTCATAGAATCTGCGTAATTCATATTCTTCTGCTTTGTCGTTGTAGTAAATGTCTTTATATAAATCCATAAACTGCCCAAAACCGGGATGTTTCATATTTAGAATAAAAAATCCAGTTTCGCAACTGTGGTATTCCTTACCGTTCTTTTCATGCCATACACTAAAATGTGTACTTAGTACATCGTCTGGTGCAATTAATTCAGTTAACAATCTAGGAAAATTTTCTGTAAAAACTGCATCAGCATCTACCCATAATAATCTATCATGGTCTGAAAATTTCTCAGAAGCATCCATAATTGGAAATGCTTTTTTTGCAAACCCTTTAATTTTATGATTAGTATGTCTTCTTTGAAATTTTATAAATTCTTCTCCCAACATCCATCCAGCTGTTTTTACACCCTTTACTTTAGGATCAAATAACTGTTCGTTATAACAGTACATTGTACCCAAACCAGCAGCATGTCTTTTCCAACTTTGTAACATTGCTTTACCTGATTCAGTATAGTAACGTTTATCCATGCTTGTTATTAATGCAAATTTCTTACCGTTGGTCAATTCTAAATCCCTTGGTTCATCTGTTAATTTGTCTGCTTTAATCCTATTAAAGCGTCCTTTGTCAAAGTCTTCAATCGACACATGATTTTGTTGGCATTCAAAAACCTTTTCGCCGTGCTTAATAACATCACCCTTGGTATACAGCACACGTGGTTTCCAATTTACTATTTCCATTATGTTTTACTCCAGTTATGTGAGTCTTTCCAGTACTCTTCTGTTCTTGTTATACGTAGGTCACTTGCTTTACTTTTTCCTAATGCTTTTCGACCACCTTTTAAATGATCTAAGTATGCTCCCCATACGCTATTAATTAAAGGATGACCTTCACCTCTAATAATCCCTTGCCCCCAATTTAGGCAATGTGGATTAAGTTTTTTTCTTACTTCTTCGAACACAAAGCTATCATGCCATTCTGACATTTGGAATATGCCGTTTTCGGCTTCGTCGTAAACACGCTGAAATTCTTTTAAGAATGTTTGTCCCATTTTATTACGTAGGTTAATACTATATAATCCGCACTCGGGCCACTTGTTATCTCTTCCAACATAACATAAGTCATATGCAGGTAATACTAATTCATTGATTCGTTTCATTTCAATAGGACTATGGCATATTGTATCTGCATCCATCCACATGAGTTTGTCAGTGTTACATATTGTAGCACAATGAAATATACTATATACCTTGTGTGCAAATCTTACTGCGTCCCATTTGAATCCTTTGCCTGAATCTCTACGTAAACTACGTACTGGATCTTGGCTTACATCACCATTTGCTTTAGGAACATCTTTCCATTTATTCTTAAATGCAACTAGTTCAGGACTTGAAGCATGTAAGTCTTTAACAATTATATTAGGTGCTGTAACTACCGGTGTACAGTCTTCAGCGTATGCATATAGTGTTATTTCTTTTGGCCACATCTCAGCAAAACTATCTAGCATTTTTTGTCCGTACTTGTCTAGTCCTTCTTTGTGAAATGTAGTTACTACACTTATTGATTGATCTATCATATGTAATCCTTAATAATTTTCCATGCTGTGCCATTACGTAAATCATCAAAATTAAAATGACACATTGCTAATTTTTCTAACCAGGGCTGTCTATCAAATGTTTTTGGATCATTGATTGTCGATATATCAGTGTTTGCTACATCAAATGCTTGGCTTGATTTTGGATCAGGATCCATAACATAAACTGGTATCCCCTCAACAGCTGCAGCTACACCCGGACTACTATTGTAAGTTACTACAGCATGACAGTCAACAAAGTCTTGTTGTATAGTTGGATTTGTACTAATACGCACTCCGGGTTCGTTTAGTCTTAGATATTCTTTTGCTTTACCATCGCCTGGATGTGCTCTAACAACAATTTTTCTATTAGTATGCTTTTTAATTTGTGCAATCATATTAGGCAACCATTGCATTACTGGTAATTGTTTCATACTCCAACCGCCGTTGCGTTGTAAACAAATTAATATATGTCTACCTTCCTTGCGCCACGGTTGTACATTTATATTAAGATCATTTCTTAATTTATTCCATCTAGCAGGATCTATATTATCTGTAAAATATGTTCCAGTTTGAGGGAATATATCGTTCAAACTAAATCTTAAATAATGATTTGTATTATTTGGATCTTTCCATAAAAATAAATTACTATCAATTGCAAGTACATGTTTTTGTGCTAAACGTTGTTGCCTAATTATTTCTCTTCTAAACATTAAGTGTGGTGTACGTCCACTGTTCTCATGAACCCATCCTTGCATTACGGCAAGGTCGCATGCACTATGTTGGGGTTCTTTTACTTCTATACTTTGAGCACCTGTTACTCCCATGTGGAAGAAACGTAGTACATCAACCTTCTCTGCATTATTATTTTTACTAGGAATGCCTGCGTAAAATACTTTAACTGTTTTCATTTAATATCCTATATGCTGTGCCGTTTCTTAATTCTTCAATATGAAACTGTCCATATGCTAAGTGGCATGCCCATTTTCGTATCTTAGTTTCATCTTGTTTAGTTGGAGTTTCTAATAAACTTAAATCTTTATCACACACAGGATCAGCTGCTGTTGGTGCTGTAGTAAATGCAGGCACTCCCCACATTACACTTTCCACAGCCGCAATACTTTGAAATGTTACAAGTGCATGGCAGTTACTTAAAGCATCAAATATACTATGTCCGTGTACACGTTGACTGCGTTTAGTTTTTTCTCTTACTATTATCGGCCTATCTGTGTGATTTTTTATTTCTCTAATAGTGCGATGTTTCCAACTTTCTAAATCTAATTTATAAAATTTACAAGGCTTTTCGCTTGGAACAACTAATAATATATGTTTGCCTGCTTTACGAGGTTGTAATTTTAAATCTAACTTGCGCCATCTATCATCAGGCCTATCTATTATTGTATTGTGTTGCACATCATTTTTTACTATCCTATGATATAATTTCCAACCATTTGGATTAGTCGGCCCTGGATAGTTACCAACGTATCCACTATCCATATAATAAAAATCTATACTGTCTCTATAACAACGATCAATCAGTTTGCGCTTTGCCATACTCCGAATTAGTATAGGTCCGTTTTCAAAGTTGTAATTGTAATCGTGTATAGGTAAGCCTGCGCCTTGTGCAAACATATTAATGTATTCGTCAGTAAGATTCTTACTTAAACATATCATACAGTTCGTCTTTCCAGTCTTGATGATAATCACAGTTACGGTAGTTTTCAAACCACGGACCGCCTTCTGTGTAGTGTATTAATTTTGGTGTGCCATCCTTTGGCTCTTTATAGTGTCCTACTAACCAATTCCATTCTGGAGACAATTCTCCTACTTCTTTATCTTTTAACCAACTAAAGCGATGTAAATAAGCACCTGTTATTTTAGGATCGTTTACTAAGTTCTGTGTAAGTTTAGCATTGCTTTTATGACCACAGTTAAACAACATTACACTTGACCAGTTCTTGCGTGGATATATAGTTTGTGCTTGCCCGTCCATCTTTGTAGTAGCACTCGGCGAATAATCATGTTGCACACACATTACCGCATACTTGTCATCTGCTTGATCAAATAGTTGCTTAATGTCTGTTTTTAAGATCATGTCACAATCCATAAACAATGCCCACCCGTTGAAGTTACAAAGCTCGGGTATTAAGAATCGAGTAAAAGTAAATTCAGTACTTGCCAGTTTGTCAATGCCTCTAGTGTACCAACCTGCGTCACGTAATTCCTGTTGCTTCAACGGCCTTACGCTTACGTCTGGTTGCTTGCTTTCAATACTATGTTTACATACTTGGTAAGCAATATCTTCTCTGGTATCATAACCTACAAATACTTTCATACGTCTTTTCTTTCTATATCGTCTTCAATGCAGTTATTACCGTATTGTATTTCTACTAATTTTAAATCTGTATCGTGTTCATTAGCAAGTTGATGCCATTGTCCTACGGGTATATGCAAAGACTTGTGTTGTTCAAATACGCCGTGTAGGTCAACATCTGAACTACTATCTAGAGTGTATACTGTTGCAGTACCTTCAGCAACAAACCAGTGTTCTGAACGCTCTTGGTGTCGTTGCATTGATAATTTCTCTCCTGGTGGCACTGCTAATTCCTTAACTTTTGTGTGGTTATTATATTCGTGTATCACTCTATAGTACCCCCATGTACGCTCTGTCTTTGGTGCTTTCCACTCTTCTAATATCCAGCTGCTACTGTTAGCTTTGTTTTCTCCACCGACACCAAATACAAACTCTACACCTTCAACTGCCATCTCAGGAATGTTTTTTTCTGTCCTGTCGCCGCCGTTGGCAAATATTATTTTATCGTTGGGATAGTGTGCTTTAACTTGTTTTATAAAATTTATAGCAGAATCATCATCGTCCATAAATGTAAAAACTTCGTCTACCATTTGTAAATTATTTACAATACATAGGCGTTCATTCCAGGGCATAAATGCTTTGCCCTTTTTTCGCTCTAGCCATTCATCTGAATTTAGGCCAACGATTAATCGATCGCCGAGCAGCTTTGCTTCTTTAAAATATTTAATATGACCGCTGTGTAGTGGGTCAAATCCACCTGTGACTAATACTAATCTGTTCATGTAGATATTTATGTGCTACTTTAATAGTGTTAGGAACTTTTGGTAGAATTCGTTATTAAGTTCTCTACACTCTTGTAGAAATCCGTCAACAGCATTTTTCTTTTTTGTATATTTGTCATTTATGCTGTTAATAAAATGTGGTTGATGTTTCATGTGGTTAAATTTTACACTCCAACTAGCAACTTGCACATTTTTACCTAGTAGTTGAGCCCAATATGCTCCGTGGTAACTATCAGTAACTATTGTTTTTGCACTTCCTAAAAATTCAATTACTTTATCAAAATCCATTTCATTATTTTTCATGTAAGGAAGTGTTTCAGGGTTTGTAAATTTACTTTTAAATGCATGTGTAAAATATACTACTTCGCGTTTAGATTCATACTCTTTATCAAATGCAGGATGCAAACAACTTACACAAGGCAAATAATATTTTTCATATCCTTCTATCCAATCTCTAATACCAATTAACGTAGCATCTTTAATCCATTCAGGATAGTACACATCGCCTTTTGTTTTAGCAATATGTTTTTTACCAAAATTATGTCCTATACCCCATAGCGTTGTAGTTGCAGGATCTTTTGACATTAATGTTTGTATATGATTACTGAATTTCTTATGTATCAATCCACCGCCGCCAACAATTAAGTTATTGTTTTCAATAGGATAATCGTTATACATTAGTTCACCTGATGTACAATTCATATCAAAATAACGACTAGGATTGCAATAATAATCGCCGACGTTATTTTTTACTTTTCTATGTACTTCGTATATCATTTTGGCTTAGCTATAAAGTTATGGTATAAACTACTGTTAGATGCCGTGTGCTCTTGCAACTGTTCTTTAGTACATATATTTAAATCTAAATCTAATATATTGTAATTTAAGTTGTTAAAAAAGTCAAATATTTCGCCACTACCATAGTCATAATTTTCCATGTGTACATCAGCACATTCAAAATAAACAAATGGTTTAGAATTTTTAATAGTTTTTTCAGCACCTCTAATTGTTTTTAGTTCATTGCCTTCAACATCTATTTTTATTAGTCCTACATTTTTTAATTTATAACTATCTAATGTTTTTACAGGAACCTTTATTGTTCTATATTTTCCGCCTTCACGTTGCTGTGTAAGACCGCTCCATCCGCCTAATTCAAGATCAATATGAAAGTCTAATGTTGCTGATACATCACTTAATGCTATACCATAAATAGTAACCCGATCATTTTTTCTATGTTTATTATCTAACCATTCATAAATGTTTGGCGTTGGTTCAAATAAGTGCGCTGGAGAATCCGGAAAATAATATGCAATTTTTTTAAACCAATGTCCTTTTCTTGCACCTATATCAACTACAGTACGTTGTGGTGTAAGATTTTGTTGTAACCACGGAAAGATAATAGCATCTTCAGCTCTTTTAAAATTCATTTGCAATTCCATATCAAGTTAGTTTTGTGTTGGTGCATATGTACAACTTTAAATATTTTTTTGAATTGTACAATGTCATCAGGGGCAAATCTATGATGCCAAGTTTGTTTAAGACCTTTTTTTCCTTTTGGAGAATGATGTGTTAGTATAATCCAACGGTCTGCAAAAGGTTTATATGCTTTTAAAACTTCCATAGGATTTTCTAAATATTCTAATACACCTATTGCTAAACCTAAATTAAATTTTGCATCTAGTGGTACAACTTCAGTGTTTAAATTAGTCACAATATCAGCTGTGTCAACTCTGTCTAATCCTACGTATCTTGTAACATTTACACCTTTCTTTGGTATAAAATAATTTAGTATATCTTTATCGCCACAGCCTAGGTCAAGAACACTTCCGTTAAATCCTCTAATTAGTTTTGTTATTTCTTTGTTTCTTACTCGCCACACATTCTTATATGTATACGAAATAACTTTTTCATCTTCCATGTATGTATCCTTGCTTTAGGTGTTCCCATGCTGTACCGTTAGCAATTTCATCTAAAGTCCATTGTGTGTACGCCATATCATATAACCATTGCGTTCTATTTATCTGGTAGTTTAATGACTCTAAATTTTCTATGTTATTACTAATATCCCAGGTCATACTTTCGTTTGACAATGCAATCACTGGCTTACCTAAACACACAGCTTCAACTAATGCATTTGTATTATAGCCTAGAACAACTTGACTGTTAACTATTTCGTCTTCTAAACCCTTGCCACCTTCATGCTGTCTTCTATTTTTAAATGTTTTACTAAGTTCGATTGAAGGGTCGTTACGTCTTGCTATATTCTGTGCTACCCAAGGACCTGTTGTTAGATGAGGGCGTACTACAATCTTTCTATCACTGTACTTTCTTATGTTTGTAATAAGATCATTAAACCATTCTTCGTAAGTATTCCACTTATCATAAAGACTATTTAATGTAGTGTCTCTACGATTTTGTAAACAAATAAGAATGTATTCGCCTTGTGTGTAAGGCTTAACTTTTATTTTTTGGTCTTTACAAAGTTGCTCCCATCTATCACTAGGAGAATTACTATTATAAAATTTACCTGTGTTTAAGAAATGCTCCCAGCCAACTCTATAGCGCCAACTGTTTACATTACCTTCAATATAACTATTTTTTCTAAATGGAGTTGATTCACATACTAGTTTTGGTTTATTAGTACTATCAATATATGCAAATGCATGATCTATTTTTTTAAATCTACCTTGTACATTAAGTTGCCAATAAACATCAGCATCGTATTGTTTGTCTTTTTCAAACTTTACTAAATGCCAATTTGGTAGATTAAATTTTATTGGAAAACTTTTTGCTCGTGAATGATGGCTAAACGCAATTATTTTCATCTATCAAAACATAACCTGTATTCACGTAAAAAGTTTTGTTTCATATTACTCATAAACTTGCATCCTCCATACCTGCTACTCTAAGTTTAACAACATTAGTAATCTGCCATTGTTTCTGATCAAGTCCTTTTAACAAGCCTAACCATTTGTTACGCATTAGTGCAAATTCGTTGATAATCTTTTCGTAGTCAACAACATCTGCCTCACCGTCTACGTATTTTTCAACGTCACGGCTTGACAGAGCTCGTTGGTAGTTTTCAAGATACTTCTTAAAGTACGAGCTACGCAATCTACGCAGCTCGATATTTAAGTAGTGTAGTATAGCTTCGATCTCTTGAAGTTGGTTAAATCGTTGTTCAACAATGCCAGGCATATTTGCCGCGGCACGTTCAACATTACCTTTCAGCTTTACATCTAAACGGCCTTCAATTAGCTCGTCTTCGAAGTACTGTACAGCATTGGGTATTTTAGATATATCCCGCGATACTTCACTATACCATCCCATTAGTCTTCATCTTCCCATGGATCATCGTCAGCAAAGTTTTCTTCATCAACATCTAAAAAATAATTAATTGCTGCGTCAAGATGATTATCAGTTCCGAGCACCTGTGTAAGTGTATGATCATCTATACCATAGTCGGCTAACATATCAACATAACGTTCAGCAGCAATTTCTATACTTTTCTTATCAACGTATTCTTTAAATAAAGTCCACACATCAACGATTTGACTTTCGTCCATATTCTACTCCTCGATTAGTTCTTCAATATTTTCGTCAATTAAATCTGTATCAACATCGCTATTTACCACAGGCTTGATTTTCTCGTTATATTCTAACATGATCTGATCAAGTTTGCCACCAAGCATCCAAGCCTTGCGATATTCAAGAACTTCTTCGCCTGCTAGATTAATGTACTTGAGTCGATTGCCTTGCTTAACTAACAAGTTCTTCTTCTCAAATAATTCAACTAAACCACTGTATGGATTCATACCAGTTTCATAAGGAATCTTAACCTGCACACCTTCGAAAGGTTTTGCATAGCGTGTCTTCATTACTTTACAACCAGCACGTATACCCATAACTTCTGAGATCTTGTTGCCGTCTTCATCTTCTTTTAGCTTCATCTTCTTCATTGCAACAACAATACTTGATGCATAGATAAAGCCTGAGCCACCACTGATCTTATCATCTGGATCAAACATATCCTGCGATGCATAAGTGTGGTTAGTACATACCAAACCTACGTTAAGCGAGCCAATCATATTAACAGTATTACGGACTAATGAAGTTAGTGCTTTAGGCTTACGACCCATATCACCTTTCATGTCACCCTTGTTAAACTGATCAACGTCAGTAGGTGTTAGTAACATACCCAACGAGTCAACTACAAACAATACTTTAGGGCGATCTTCTTCGTCCATAGCACGATAGTCTGTAATAAATGTTGATATAGTTTTTGCTACATCGTCAATCATTGACATGTTTAGCTTGAGAAGTTTCTCTGCGCTAGTGTCAACTTGTAATGCTTGTAGCCAGCTTTCGTCAAGTGCGTTCTCTGAGTCAATTAAGACTACAAATATGCCTTGATCTTGTGCGTGTTTTACAATGTTACCTGAACAGAAATAACTTTTACCTGCTCCTGATTCACCTGCAAACACAGTAACCTTACCTAGCGGAACACCTTTGTGAAAGTCTCCTGAGATAAGATAGTTTAGTGCATATGATCCTGTACTGATCCAATCAGTAGGATCGTTAAATCCAGTACTCATGCCTGAGATACTCTTAGTCAAGTCCTTACGGAACTTACTAACGTCAAATGATTTAGCCATGTTTTCTCCTTTGTTAAGCCAAAGTGTAGGGGAGTTTAATCCCCTACGTTATTTTGATTATTGACCTTGTCTCGCACGTATCATTGCAAGAATGTCTGCGCCGTCTCCTGCTGGAGCTGCTGGTTCTGCTACTGGAGCAGGTGCCGCTACTGGCGTTGGAGTTGGAACAGGTGCTGCCGGAGCAGTTTCTGCAACTGGTGCTTGTGGAGCCGGTGCAGCTGTCATTGACGTTGCTGTACCATTAGTTGATGATTTATTTGGATCACCAGTACGTGCTGCCATACCACTCGGACGGAAGTAGTTACTCCAACGATCCGGATCATATGCTTCGCCATCTACTGATGCTTCAAACATTTCTTGCATTATTTTAACTTCAATCTCACCTGGCTTTTTAGGTAGGAAATCACTAAGATTAAACAGTCCGTGTGTATTAACTGCATTCATCTCGGCATCACTTAATGGACGCTCTCTACGGGCCCAATTACTTGTGCCGTAGTCAGCATAACCACCTTTTGATGTTTTATTAAGACGGAAGTCTACACCAGCAGTATAATCTGTTGGTAATTCTTCCATGTCTGGATCCATAAGCGCCTGCTTAATAATTTGAAAAATCTGCGGACCAATAATAAAGCGTCTGACTGGATTTTCAGGTGCTTGATCATCTGCTAACGGATTATCAGTAACGAATCCTTGGAAAATATAAGAACGTTTCTTCCAATACTTTCTACCCATGTCTTCTAGACTTGGGTCTTTAAACCAACCACGTACCTCTGCTAAGATACCACAGCTATCACCGTACATTTCCATACACGGTACTTGTACCTGTACTGGGCGTGATGATGTGTCACCTTTCACTCCACTAAATGGAAGTTTGATCATTAAACGTTCTTTCCAAAAGAAAGTGTTGTCTTGATCGCTGTCAGGTAGGAAACGCATAGTTGCGCTTTCGCCTTCTTTGATATTCCAGAATGGGTAGATTGGGTTTGGACCTTGTGGTCCTCGGTTTCCGCCAGTATTGGCTTCTTGTTCCTTGAGTTTAGCTCTAATTTCTGCTAATGATGCCATAGTTTTGCCTCCTATATGTTATGCCTATGTGCTTGTGCTTTTGCTTTTGTGCCTATTTGTTAGTAGCACAGTTTATATTATACACTGTATTACTAACATTGTCAAGTCTTTTTTTAAAGAAAAAACATAAAAACTTATAGTAGAACTATTAAAGTCCTGCTAATCTTCTAATATCGTGCTCTTCTTTGCGAAATAGTTGGTTCCATTACAGTATCATGATTTTGTAATATTGTATCTTCAGTTGCTAATGCATTACTAAAGGTATCAGTCAACATATCTATGTCCCAGGTGTCAGTTTCGTCTAGTACATATTGTGTACCATCGTCACCTGTAACACTAACAATTTCAAATTCACCTTCTTGTACATTACCAATTGCGTTTATTTTAACATTAACTGGTGTACCTTCAAGATCAATTTCTTCTTCTGACCCAGCTCTATAACCTAATCCGTCAAGTTTTGCAGTAAATTCTTCAGTATCGTCTGTACGTTCAACGTCTGTTAACTCTTTGCTGAAGTCTAGGAAAATCTCTTCGCCACCAGCTTCGCCTAGCATATTGCTATTGCCTATGTTAAACTCTTCAAACTTTGACATAATTGCTTCAATAAATTTCTTTGCTGGTTCAATATATTGCTCGCCATAATCTTTTTCAATTGCTGTTAATACAGCCGTTTCGCCTTTTGGAAATGATCCTTGATCTCTATCAAACAAAGATAGTACAAATTCCGTTACTGGTATCTTTTGTTCTTCTACTTCTTTGCCGCCTTTGCCCATAGCTTTTTTAATAGCTTTATCCTTTGCTGACATGTAATCATCTGAATCTATATCGCCATCGTCATCGTGATCTTTGCCACCAGCTTCGTTCATTTTATTCTTTTCGTGACAGTCACAATGTTCACAGTCGGGTCCGCACTTACATTCTTTTATAGGCTTACCACAACATGCTTCTGGACACATTTCTTCTTTTGCTTCTGCAAACTGTCCCATCATGTCTTCAAAACTGTTTTCAATCTCTTCGCCGTACTTGTCAAACCCACCTGGTGGCAGTCCACGTGAACCGCCGTCTGGACCTGTTCCCATAAAGTATGGCATTTCTAGCACTTGTCCAACTTGTAATGCTTTTGGATCTGAAATATTGTTAAGCATCATTATTTCTTTTACTGCGTCTTTAATGTCAGCATTTTGGAAATTAGCACCTTGGAATTTTTTAGCTATTGAATATATATTATCACCTGGAGAAACTTTATATGTTTCTGCTGGTGCTTTTACTTCAACATCATCAACTGGACTTCCCTCGCCTAGTATATCTTCTGGTGTAATATCTTTTGCTTTTGTTGCTTCACTTACTAAGTTATATATGTAAGGAAATACATCTTTTAATTCTTCGTTAAACTGTCTAATAGTTAATTGGTCTACCCAATTCTCTGCAACATCAGTTGGAACATCTTCCATCATTGGCTTTACAAACGATGCAAGAGTTTCTGCATAAAACTTTGGCTTTTGTAATGATTCAATTGTTTTCTTTACTGCACCAATACGATCTTTAACAACATCCATATATCCTGCTAGGCTTTCTGCCATTACAGCATTGCGTCCCATGTAAGATTTAAACTTGCGGAGTTTATTCATCTCTTCACTTAGACCTACAATATGTGTACCAAACTCATCAAAAGGTTTACCGCCTTCAGCAACGTGTCTTGCCATTGCTCTTGCACCAGTTAAATGCTTATATGGATATAAAAATCTTTCGCCATCTGCACTTTCAATATATATTTTTCCAATATTTCTTGTGCGTGTTTTACCAAGTTCTGGATTTACGCTTTCTGTGTGCTTGATAACTATTCTAGCACTATCTACGTTTTGGTAACTAAGTTTATTAGTTCCATACATTTTTGATTCGCTCATTGTGTTGTCTCCGCGGTTTGCTGCCAAGAATTCATAATCTCGACGATCTAAATTCGACTTATTAATATTACGTGTATCAAATTTCATTAAACGTTTTTTACTAAACTGTCTAAGTTCTTTTAAAAAGTCGTACCATTTTTGTTGTGTTAGTTCATCTTGTTCACCAACAAAATTGTCAGCATACATAACTTCAATTGATTCATCAGTTACGCTAATACTAACTTTACCTAAACTCTCATTACCTTCTTTGTAATCAAAGTCAAAGTAACGGGCGTCTTTAGGAACATTTGTTACTTTGCCATCTATATTGCCTATAGTGACACTAGGAAAACGTCCACGTATTTTATTAAAAAGTTCTTCTGATATTAGATCTAAATTTTTCATTGTATAGTATTTATCAATAGTTGCTGCTTATGAAGATAGGCATTGGTGCCTCGTAATCTGATATTTCTTCAGCTTGTGTAAATGTATTATATATTCTAGGATCCCAATCTTTAAGTACAGCCATCATTCTAATAGCTAACAATGTTGCACTAATAAGGTCATCTGTTTGTCCATTTTTTGCATTATAACTAGAACCAGTTGCTACAAAGTTTTTAAGTTCTGATAAAAAAGGTCTTGAATGTATAATCATTTTATCATTTTCGATCATTGTTTTCATTCTACTACACGCTGTAATTTTAGTTCCGTGTGTAGTGTTAAATCCTTTACGAAACTTACGTACATGACCTTTACGCATCGGTTCACTTACAAATAGTCCGGGTATATTTTCTTCGCCAAAATCGTTAATAACAATAAGACATGCTTCGCCAATTCCGTTATTTTCAACACTCCAATATATACCATTAGTATTTTCAGTTTCTTGTTGTAAGTATTTACATATATCTGATAGTACTCTTATTTGTCCTGGAATTGGTGTTGTGTTGTGTTGCCACTCTGCTACTTGTTCGTAACTAGGTAGTTCAAATACTTGTATAGCTGCATTATCGCCACCAGTACCCATACTAGGATCAAGGGCAACTGCATACGTATACTCTGGAGTAGGTTTTTTATACCAGCGTGTTTGTCCCATATTAACTAACGGACTATTGCCTTCCATAGCAACAAGTTTTATACTGTTAATTAATGTTTCGTCATAAACTAAGAATTCACAATCATATTCGCGTCTAAATCTTTCTTCGCCAATGCGTCCGAGTTCTTCTTCTTTCCACTTGTCGTCTCTGTCAGGATGTTCGTTCCAATAACTTCGAAAGCTATGAAATCCATTTAGACCAACTTCTTGTTCATTACCATGTTCGTCAAACTTGTCTTCAGCTTGCTTCCAAATAGTAGCAAATGTATCTTCGTCACTATTAGGTGTACTAGTAATAATAGCTCTACCACCTGTTGCTAGTGTAGGTGATATAGATGTCCAAAAGTCTGTAGCAACGTTAGGTTGTACAAATGCAAACTCATCACAGTATAATAATGATATGGACATACCACGTCCTGTGTTGCCTGTTGTAGTAGCACTAACAATACGTGATCCATTTTCAAATTCAATCGAACCTTTGTTATAGTTAGTAACACCTGCTCTAATATGATCTGGACATAGTTCGTATACATAACGTATACGTTGCATAATTTCTTGTGCGCCTGTATACTTGTGTGCAGCAATTAGAATAGTTTGATCTGGAGTAAACATAGCAAACCAACACAAATAGATTGCCGCACAAGTAGTTTTACCTGTCTGTCTAGGCATCATATTAATATTAAATCGGTAGTTATGATATGAGTGCATCAAACGTAGTTGGTATTCAAAAGGATCAAACAACAACTTTCCTTTTACAGGATGTTGGATGTATGCAAACATACGTGCAAAGTGTAAGTATCCTTCATCCGGATCCATACACTTCATTAGTTCTTCAACTTGCTCGTTTGTAAATGTTTCTTGTTTATTGGCTTTCTTAATTAAGACGCCGTCTAATGATGTGCTCATGTAAGTATTTAACCTATTATATCGTCATAGTAGCCTGTATCGAATCTAATATCAAACAGCTTACGTTTATCCTGTTGTATTAGTATAGGTACTGGTGATGCATTAGGGCCGTTGGTTGGTTCGCTCCACAGCCATTCATATGTACCGTCGTTAATTTTTTTGTGTAATTTTTTTAATCGTCTACGATTATAGTTTGGGCAAATATAAACAATGGCTTGGTTGTTGCCTAGCGGCTCAATTTCACCAGACCATTGTGTAATTTTTAATTCGCCTTTTTTAAGAGCTGCTCCGCTCCAAGGACATACAGGTTTAATGTGTTGGAAATATTCTTCCCAATTAACCTCTTGACTTCTCACCACGACTCTTTTTACCTTTAGAGCCCTCAGTTGTTTTAATGTCTTCGTTGCCGCGTGATGCTTTTAACTTCTTCTTAGTACCACGTGAACCGCCCTCTGTCATCTTTTCGTTTAATGCAGCCCAAAGCTGTTCTTTAATCGAAGTTTCAACTGCCATTGGATTATCTCCGCCTGCTACTTTTGGATAAGATTTCTTTTGACGATTTAGACCACCGCTTAAATCTTTAGTCATTGTCTGTGTATCAGCATATGTTTCGTCTGGTGAGTTATCCCAAGAATCTTCTTCTACGCCTTCTTCGCCCATTCCACATGGACTATCGTCTGGTGCTGGCTCGTCCATCATTTTCATCTTAGCTACCATGTCGTCATGTCCGTCATAGTCTAAGTCAAATGCTGCTCCGCCTGGTACTGATCTAACAGGTGAATCCATAGCCATTGCTGGTTTTTCGCCTGGTCTTGGTAATATATCACTTACTGGTTTTGCATCAGGCATACCTGCGTTTTTAAGGATGCCAGCTAATTCAGCAACTTCTGCTGCGCTATCACCATTAATTGAAATATTCATTGATGCTTCTTTGATTGCTTTTTTCATGTTGTTATCCTTACTTGCTGTTTGAAGTTTACCTATTATTTTTGCTTTTAACTTAGGGTTATTTTTAACAAAGTCTTCTAAATTTACTAATGGTCCATACCCTCTATGTACTGTACCATCTGCTTGTGGCATATCTACATACGGTTTTGGATACTTTTTCTTCATTTGACTTACATTAAAGTTTGCTAAAGATGCATTACGATTAGGCGCCATTTGTATGTATGATTCTTTACTAACCTTTGGTGCTGCTGACTTTTGGTTTACCTTGGTGTTCACAGATGCCTGGCTAGCGGTTGATGCTGGTTCTTTAACTAATTTTAAATATCTATTTAATTGTGCTGTAATTTTGTCATCAAGTTCTGTGTCAACACCAACATGTCCTTGCACTTTTGTATGTAATGCTTTTAATTCTTCCATCTCAGCTTTTGTAAGTTGCTCGTTTAATAGCTTATTTTCAACTAATGTCATTAAGTCACGGAAGTCATAACTAGCAACTACTTTTCCTTGTGTAGCATTTGGTGTCCCTGCATTCTGCTGGCCACCTTCTAGTTTGTTTAACAATTCAATATAACGATCTAAGTCTGCATTTGGTTGTGCTGTATTAATATCTTTTTGTTGGTTATCTGCTGACATAGCATCATTAGGATCAGTTTCAACGCCTGATTTTGCTCCGCCTGCAGGTCCATCTTTTCCTGTGCCCGGTGCTACTGTTAGCGGAACTCCGTCTGCATCTTTACCGCTACCTGCGTTTGGATTAATAGCTTTTTCAATTGCTGCAAGGGTGTTTGTTCCAGCTTGTCCGTCTACAGTTAAGCCATTTGCTTTTTGGAATGCTTGTACAGCTGCATATGTTCCGTTACCGTACTTGCCATCAATACCGTTTGGATCAAAACCTAAACGTGATAATTCAGTTTGTAGTTTTTTAATTTCAGGCATTGCTTTTTTGCCGCCTTCATTATAACGTGTCATTAAATCTTTTGTATTTACAGGCTCTTGTGTTGCATCATCTGTTGCTGCATCTACTTGATCAATACCCTGTGCTACGCCACCTTCTTGATCAGTTACAGTTGGATCTTCTTCACTACCTACAGCGTCAACTGACCCATCTGACTTTGGTTTTGGTTCTGTTATTGATGTGTCGGTTCCTGGATGTACATAAAATCGCGTATCACTAGGTTGATCGTATTTAACTTCAGACTCTATGCCGTCAATAGTAATTATGTCGCCAACTTCTAAATCATCTGCTTCTTGTGCATCGTTAATAGAATCAAAAGTTTTATTTGTTGTTATATCTGCATCTGTTTTTGGTTTGACTTCTGCACTATCTATACCTGTAGTTGCACTTCCGTCCGGGTTTTGTACAGATTTAGGTGTACCATCTGTATTATGTGTGTCGCCATATTTCTTATCCCATTTTCTTTGATCAATATCACCGCCGAACATATTTAGACCAGGTCTAGGTTCTACGTTGCCTGAAGCTTCTGGATCAACTGTACCGGTTGTGTTATCGCCTGATGGGTTAGCTAACTTTGATGGATCTATGCCAGTTTTTTTAGCATCTTTGCCTTCTGGATTCTCAGTATCAATACCAGTTTTCTTAGCTGTTTTATCTATCTCAGTCGCTTGATCATCAGTAATGCCAAAAACATCTTTAATTTTATCTGTAAACCAATTTTCATCAACTTGTTTCTTTTCGTTAAGATCTAATACCTCAGTATATAAATTAGATATATTAATAAACTTTTTTACATC
>Ga0209830_10001265_pt1 | contig 22789 bp, 12 predicted proteins | sample ArcticOcean_MG_C_12_FD_187439 | JGI IMG/M metagenome (GOLD analysis project Ga0209830, IMG submission 187439) | Marine microbial communities from western Arctic Ocean - ArcticOcean_MG_CB8_130 (SPAdes) (version 2) | ecosystem: Environmental > Aquatic > Marine > Oceanic | place: Arctic Ocean...
GCATGCATAGGAACGTTTTAATGAAACGTGAGAAATTATGATACCGGCACTGCGAATACCTACTAGGTGTATAGGCGAGCGTACTTACCAGTGACGAGGCATGTATAGGAACGTTTTAATGAAACGTGAGAAATTATGATACCGGCATACAACAAACTACGTTTGAAAGAAGGACGATAGAGAGGGAATCAGCGAAGGCCCGATGACGAGCTTATTCCTCGGACAAAGCCGAACGCGATTTAACTTCTCGCAGAAGTAATATAAGAGACAGCCGCAGAGCGCGTCTGAGAAGTACTCTCTTAAGCCGTACTTCCTCGGTTTCCATTTGCCTTCTATACCGAGATGTTTCGACATCGCCCATGCACTGAAGGCCATGCTCGCCATTGATTCTCCAAAGAAAAACGCGTAATTGTTTTGATAATATAGCACGCAGCAAACGAGGAAGCCAGTGAACCATAAGACGTGGAATAGGTAAACCTTCGTCGGCGCTTTCGTCATTTGATGATGTTGCGCCAACAGTTCGCTACTATTATTACTATTATTGATAATAGTAATGCTATTATCACCATGATCACTTCCATTTTTCGTTATTATACTACTATCATGTCTTACGGTACCATCATCATCATCGCCGCTCGTCGTCGTCGTCTTAATCTCGATCAACATCAACGAAGAAGTACTCAACGCCCAGGCCAAGACGCAACTTTGATGTAAGGTCCAAAAACATCTAGGAAAATACATCGTCCCATACAACGCGAACGCGCTCACTGCACCCATAAACATCCTCAAACTCGCTCTCGTGATTGTCTCATCCGTTCTCACGGCTCTCACGAGGAACCACATTAAGGAGTGATTACTCGCCGTCGCCGAGCAGTAGAACAAGCACCCGACGTACCAAGGCACGACTTGGTTATATCCACAGGCTGATATGTTCTCCGTGTTTCGACCGACTGAGTATACGCACGAAACGACGTACACAACGAACATCAATTGCGTCACTAATTCTCCTTTGTTCCAGATCGATTTATTCTTCTTCGCGGTGAATATCTCAAACTGTTCCCGTACTCCGACTCTTCTCATCATTTTTAACATCTTCGTCCTCGTCCTCGCGGTCCTACCTTTTCGAATTATGATTGTTCATTTTCGCGTTGCGTTTGTTCATGCGTTCCCCTTTTTCGCTCTTCGTCGCTTTTGCAGATGACTTCGATTGCTTTATTGATTGACTCGACATGCGCTCGAATGTGACGCGCATCACGTTCAATTAATATATCAATATATTAATTACATTCAGTGATTAACTAATTATTCTAAAACAGCCAAATGCCAAAAACTGGCATTCGTCGCTTTATTACTTTTTAAAAGTAGTTTGCCGCTCTTTAAACGTACTCGCCATACTCCCATCAGACGCAAGAGCGCTCTCTCTCTCTCTCCCTTCTCACCGCGTGTCTGTTTTCTACTGCCAGAGACCGCTTTTTTAATCGCATGTATGTGATACTATACATAGAACATTAGATATATTGAAATGGAACCGACGCTGTCAAAGGACGATAGCGCAATACACGGGTTGAATAAAAAAACTGAACAACGACGACGACGACGACGAGAAGAAGAAGAAGAAGAAGAAGAAGAGGAAGAAGAAGAACGAGTCATTAAACGAGAAACAAGTAATGATTTAGATGACGTTAGAGATAAGAAGAAGAAGAACGCGTTGAGATTCGGAGTAGATGAAAAAGGGAACGAGTTAGAGGATTTGGTCGATGCGAACGACTTACCTAGGCTGCCGAAAGAGAAAGCGACGTTCGAGCTCTCGGATTTGTTAAGGCAAGAGAGTAACATGAATCAGAAAGGAAAATCGATCGATTACGACGAACCGGGAGATAAAATAGTACCGAACGAGAGATTGAAATTACGCTTATACGTGTTTAAAGGAGACGACGAATGCGAGAAACCGCTGCGGTTGAGAGCGATGTCGAGGTTTGTTTTCGGACGAGATCGAGACGCTTGCGACGTGCCGACGGATCATCCTAGTTGTTCGAAGCAACACGCGGTGATTCAGTTTCGGAATAAGAGGACCATGGATGTCTATGGGGAAATGAAGGATGATGTTGCTGGGTATGTAATGGATTTAGGGAGTACGAATAAGACAAAGTTGAACGGTAAAGTTCTCGAGGCGAGGAAGTATTACAGATTGAAGGGTCAAGACTGTTTACAATTTGGAACGTCGACGAGGGAGTACGTAGTGATAGACGAATCAGTCGTTCGATAGTGATTGTAAGCGAAACTTTTTTATCGTACGTTTACGTTTATACTATTACTATTACAAACTAGGTAAATACACCTACACTTCTCTACTTTCGCTTCTGCCTAAGCTTACGTTGAATCTTCCCGCAAATTGACCTCTGGCAAACATCCAGAAACGCGTCCATCCTATGTAGGAAATCATCACACACATTAAGAAAATGCATACGAGCAAAACAGTCGAAAACGAACTGCTAGAAGTATCCATGATGATAATCGAATGGTCAATTTCTGCGTCACCTATACTCCTACTCCTACTCCTACCACTACTACTTCTTGAAAAAGCTGAAGCCAATCGGCTGTTGAAAGCTTCACACTGCGGTGAAGATGTTCCGGGCAAAAATTCCACGGCCCAACCAAGTTCAAGTTCTCTCGACGCAACTTTGCTCTTCTTCTTAAAGTTTCCCTTACCTATCACTACATCTTTGCTCATTCGAAAAGATGGAATAGAGAGCGTAGAGAGATCTTTACGATCGTACCAATACACGCGCCCTGCATCGCATACAACCATCAAGTGCGGTAAGCCTCCTGCGGAAATACTACTATCGTCTGTTACTGTGGTGCCAATAACATTTGTCGCAACGACCGAGCCTTGCATTTTTCCAACGTACATAGGCTTGCCTTTATATTTAACAATCTCCGGAAATTCGAATCGTACAGAGTCCAAAAAATCATCACCATTACTAGTAATATTAATTGATTTTCCTTTCAAAAATAATAACGCGGCTTGATAGTGACCTTCATGTAAAGGAAGCCCATTTTCGGGATCTGGAACGCTTGCATGTTTTGGAACCGTTAACAAAATATCCAAGACATCGTCGCCATCAAAATCAACGACATCGATGGATAAACGACCTCTCGCGCCACCAAATAAAGCGTGCGTTGATACGCGCGTATCTTTTCCATCGTTCAATTTCAGCGCTCCGACTTTCTTCACTAAATAATCACCAATCTTTTCAAAGACGAGTAAAATGCTCGTTTCTGGACAAGGCGCGATCAAAATGAGGTTTTTCCCAATCTTACCAACGTATGGTTTTACTCGCCAATGCGTTTTGAATACTGCTCTGTCACCGTTATCGTTTTCACGTTTTAACTCAATCAATGTGTCAAATTTCATCGCCGTCGGTTTGCCGATATTTTCTAAAATCGAAAGTTTGCCCGAAAAATCATTTACGACGATATCAAATTTACCGTCCTCGTTCCAATCGATAGTTGCCGCGGTGGTATACCCAAATCGTGACTCTCGAGGTCCGTGTAAACTTACTCTTTCATTATTCGGCACTATTCTGAGAATTATATCTTTATCCTTCAACTTGCTCTTCGTTTCAATCGCACTCGGTGGCATGAACGACGGTTGCAAATTCGTGCCAATATTTTTAAGCGCATACAAAACACCTTCGGCGCTACCGGAAACAATATCTTCGCGACCATCGTTATCGAGATCAACGAGTGAAATAGTTCCTAACGAGGCTACGAAGGTTTTAGCGTTCTCTTCGCCACAAACTCGAGGAGGGAAGAAAACCATATTATTCTTAGTGGGAGTAGTATCATCAAAGCCTTTAACGACGGCGCGTTTGTAATGATACAAACTCCCGACGCCTCCAACAAGGAGGTCAAAGTTGCGTTTCTCGCTCTCCTGTTCTTCTTTTCTTTTAGCGTCGTCGTCTTCGTTGTAGTTGTTGCTATTCGTTTTCGTTTTAATTACAGGATATGGCATTGGCGCTGCGTTTGGCGTCGGATGCGCCTCGAGAGAGAAACCTTCGACGTTTAAAATACGCTCATGCGCGAGGAAATCATCTTCGTTTTCGCCGTTTTTCTTATTTTTGCGATACCACGTTATTTCACCACCCGAATGACCGAAAACTATACTTCCGTCTTCTAAACCGAACGCTGAAACGATTGGTAGATGTTCAATTTCGTCGTTGGTTGTTAATGGCATTTTCGCCTTTTTCGCTCTCGCGCTATCTTTTGCGTCCTCGACTTCGCCAACCTCTAACTTCCATATAGACGTTTCAATTATACCATTCTCTTCTTCGTCCTCTAATTGTTTCGCCCCGTCGTTCGCATTATACCTTGGCGCTTCGTACTTCCAACGTTTCGCCCTCGTCTCGTTCGCTTCTCTGAACTTCATCTTTTTATAATCGTTTACTAGTAAATATACAAAATCCGTCCTCCCCGGCACGCAAACGACGTTCTCAATCTCTTGCCATTTCCCCCTAATCCCAGTCACGTGCGTTTCTCTCCTCCCAACGAACCCACCACTCGCCTCGTCGTACCTACTCCTCGCCAATATAGTCCCTTCGACTACAAAAAACCCATAAATCTCGTTCGTCGCCGAGTTCTGCGAAACGCACTTCCCACTCGGCGGCTTCAATCCTGTAAACGGATGCGTCGCATGGTTCCTCTTCCGAAAAAACGGCGCATACGTCTTCCCTTCGTCTATACCTACGTATTCATATACGTTAATCTTTTCAAACTTCCCGCCTTTTTGTGCTACGAAAACATCCGGGTAATAATAGGAAGATCCCTTCTTCCTAAATTTCCCCTTTTCTTCTTTAACGAAAGAAAAAGAAGTTCTCTTAACACCATCATCATCATCGTCGTCATAATCGACTCGATTTCTAAATATCCTCGCGTATCCAATAGGCACGGTCTCGTATCCATCACTCGTTAACATGTTAATCTGTACGTGTTCGTGTTCGTCATCGAAGTCTCTGCGTTCGTTTAAGTTTAGGAATTTCGGTCCAAAAAGTGCCCCTTCGTGTTTATGATTTCTAACAACCTTTTTTTGCGATGAGGACGATGAAACGAAGAAGAAGAAGAAGATGATGAGAGTGAATGAGACGCAGTGATGATGAAAAATTGATGAGTTCAGGGTATGATTAGTATCGATGAAGCGACTGCGACTGATCGTCATCGTCTCTCGTTTAAATAATAATCCCCTAGTGCTCTTCAAGTGAGGAATTTCAGAATATGTGATGTGGATGGACATCGTACGAGTGATATCTATCATTCTATCTATCGCGTGAACGCGTAATAAATATAATATTATATACAACTGCAATTAATGTTGACAATAATGCATAGTATCGAAGTGCATTTGCTTATCTCCTTCGTTATCTTCGTTCGAGAAATCGGGCGCTATTGGTTTCGAGAGATACCAAACGTCCGCGGTATTGTCGGCGTTTGTAATCATTTCAGAGAGCTCGTTAGCGCTCAAGTGATAAATACCGGTCGTTTCGTTTTTCCGAGCAGTACGAGGGACTTCGAGGAAGAAACTTTTCGATCCGCGCGGTTTCACGTCGGGAAAAATTTTCATGTAAAAGTCTAAATCCGAAGGCGCTAAGCCTTTTGGTTTGTCTCGCGTGTGCTTACACGAACCACCCCACATTAAGCGCTTGTTCTTGCTCCTGTTTGGATCTTCGTCGATTACGGCCTCGCCTTGGATTTCGCACGAATACTTCGCGGATAAATCATCGTTTCGACTTTTTCGTCCATTATTATTATTATTCTTTCTTAGAACGGGGACGATTTTCCATTCGTCGCAAAATGGGTGCGCGCATCTACGAAATTTAAACGGATTTTCTTGCCACCTGTTCGAATCGGTGAAATAGCGTATCCATTTAGACCCGCATGGCGGACGAGGTGTGGCCATTTCTCGCTTACTTTTCTTTGCAACCATCGCCAAACCATAAAATCCTGCGAATACAAAATCTTCTTTGCTTTCAAACTCCAAAAAGTGTCGTTGCTTCGTCATCGAACCATCACTATTTTCATTATTATTGTCTTCGTCTTGTGGCAAGTAAGCCACGGTTTTCACTCGCATTCTATGCGCCAATTTATGCCTAGCGCTCGATTCTTCTAAAGCAACGTCAACGCGTTCGTCCCATAAGCCGATTGTTTTTAAAGTCCCCACTTTATCCCATGCGTTTGTAGCGTGAAACGCAATAGCTCTCGCATCGTTCCTTGCGTCTTGTAATCTCGATGGATCTATGAAAGTACCTTGCATCCCAACGCGCCAAGTTTGAACGAGCCATTGTGGCAAGAAAGCAAACAACTCTTCTTTTTGGTCTGCGTTATCGCCTTTTGGAAGTGAAGAATCTCGAATTTCGCGTTCTAATTCGAGTTTGTACGACCGAGAGAGAATATGAACGTTCGGCGTATAAATGTTCTCCATGGAAGGCAAAGGATCGTAACCATGCGTTCCAAAGAATGGGCCGTTTTCAATTTCTTCGTCCGTTGCTCCACAAGTCAATCGATCCAAAGATGCTACCGCATCTTCCATTTTTTGCCGTTCTTTTCCATCTTCGAACAAAGTCCCGTTTTGTTTCTTCTCTTTCCATGATTTCAAATAAGTAATCATCTTTCTAAAATCATCGGCAGTAGAGCCGTCGCAGCAACCGTTCAAGGGGATTTCCTCTTCAGATTCTTTAGCTAACTTGTTCTTCAACGGAGTCCATAAAATGTGAAAATTACCTTCTTTTGGACGAATGCCAAATCTCTCGAGTAAGTCTTTGTCGTATCCATTTTCGACGCTCATAACTTCTCTGTTCCAATCGTAACCGCCAGTGCCGTGACGATACTTATGGTCTCTCCCGAGTCCCATATCAATAAAATCTTTCGTATTCCCCCAATTATTAATACCATCACCAAAGAAAAATGTAAACGAGCGGTGCCCTCTCGCATGCGTAATTATCGAATCTTTGAACAAGTGTTGATCGAAGAATATCGTCACTCCGTGTCCAATATCTTCCTCTCTCGTTATTTTTCTATATAAATAATTCTTCCGAAAGTCTGGAAAATCTCTCGCCGCATCAATAACGCGTCTGAGAATCAATGGCACGTCCGCGATTAGCTTCACACTTGGACCATCCGCCCTTATTTTTTTCCCGTTCAAAAACGACAATCCACATTGCGCGTGTCCCGACTCATGGCTTTCCTCGGCAATCATGACTGAATACTTCCCTAAAGCGCCAGTTGTTAAAAATGGAAACGGATTAGTTGTATACACGACATCTGCATCGGAACCTATTATCTGAACCCCTCTCAACGCTATTCTTGCCATCAAATCCCACCTCGCCATCCAAAGCAAATGTCCGTGTTGAGTAACCGCCCTGAACAATCCCTTATGCACCGCGTTCAACGCTTTCCCAATTAATCCATCTTGCCTGAACCTCGAATCCCAAACGCACCCTATTTCACTCACGAAAGGTTTCTTCTGCTTTAATAAATCTACATCTTCGTCGTGATAATTATGTTCGTGCGCGAGCTTCCATAATCGCTCAAACTCTACGCACGTCTCTTCCTTATACGTCAACGCTACCCAGCCTCCAATGTCATCATCGTCGCCATCGCTACTACCACCACTACTACTACTATACCGTTCTTCTTCGCTCTCTCGTAAAACTCGCTCAACGTTCAATGCGTGATGTAACGCAAACACGTAACTCCCTTCATCGAACGTGGTCAAAACGATCCTCTTATTCTTCCCGGTTGCCCTTTTTTCAACCATTTCGACTATTTCTCGATGCATTTTGATATCACCGACGAATCGTTTGTTCCTTTTCGTTTCCATTCCTTTTCGTTCCTCTTTCTCTTCCTCATCATCACCATCATTATCATTCGATGCTTCTATCATCTTTTCTTCTTCTCGTCCATCAGAAAAAGACTCGTTTTCAATCTCGACCGAATCAATCCTATTCCCATCATCATCACTTTTCCTGCTCCTCTCGACGCCGTTATCGTTACCCTTAAACGAAAAAGATCCCACGAAAACGACAGCAGCTGCTACTGCTACTACTATTCCTATCGCGGACGCTCGCCTCCTCGATCGAACCTTATTCAAACCTAGTTTATTGCTCGCAGTACCCATCATTATGTTTTTTAAGTGAAGAAATCCCCTACTACGAAAACAACTTTTTCTCTTTTCTCTTCGCCTTACTTTAAAGAAGGGCTTCGTATTAGAATGACAACGAATGCACGCGATCAAGGAAAAGAAAGAGCGGCTAACGACGATGATGATGATCATCATCTGCGCCAGAAATGGTTCTTCGTGGCGAAGAAATCGGAGTACGATGAGAACAAGACTTTAAGGAAACAGTTGAAGATCCGTGAACGGTTCGTTATCGTGCTCTGTAACGAAAAGGATGGGAGATTTTTATGTTTCGATGCGACGTGTTATCACATGGGAGCGCCTTTGATGAACGCGGATATAGAGGATTTAGGGGGTCATGGGAGCGAGAATTCATCATCTTCATCTTCGTCTTCTTCGTGCGTGATCGTATGTCCTTGGCATCACTATAAAATCGATGTAGGGAAAGATGGAGAACGAGTATACGTAGACGCCTTCACGAAGGAAGCGAAAACGGTTAAGTTTAGGCAAAGGACGCATTTTACGAAGGTTATGGAAAGCGATGATTTCGATGGTGAATGCGTTGTTATGGTGAAGTTGAATGAAGATTTGAATGTATACGAGAGCGATAGGTACGCGTTTAAGGAACCGTTGAGGAGCGCGAGAGAAAACGCTTTTGGTAAATCGAGTAGTAGTAATAATAGTAATAGGTTTAGGAGTTCTGGAGATGCTTTTAAGAATAATAGTGCTATAAATGGTAACAATAAGAACAATGATAATATTAGAAAAGAGAGTTTGTTGAGTGAGATGGTTGGAAAATCGATGAGCGGAGCGGATGGAGTCGCGCCTTGGGCCATCGTTTCGGAGGACAAGAACGAAAGACATAAAGTTGAAAAGCCTTCGTTCGTTGAACGTGCAAAGTTGCCTCCTCGTGGTATTCTGAAAAAAACAGCAATCGCTAGTACTAGAAAAACGATAGAAGTAGATGCTATTGAAGAGGATGATGACGAACACGATGACGGTGATGCAGTGTAATTCACCTAATTTCGAGGTTGTTTGTTTCAACGAGAAAGCAGAAAATTCGAGGCAACTTTGAAAGGAGAAGAAAAAATCCCCTTCAATTATATAATGCGTCAAACGTCGAGCACATTTGTATTCATTTCAATCGCGAGTGCGCAGTTAATGAGTACAATCCGTGCGCAGTCAGATTCGTCAGCTGGAGATTCGTCATTGTCTACATCACCATCGTCCGATTCGGTCGTTTGCGCCGATAGCGACCCTTTTGAAAATTTACCTCGACGTTGTCTCGTCGATATTGCTTACAGTGTTGGTCCTTTAACTACTGAATCGACATCATTGCAAGACGCTGGAAGTGATGTCACGGCGGGATACTCTATAGAATCGCTCTTCGATGCGACCATACGATGGCGTAATAATAAGGCTGAGTCTGACAATTCTTTTCAAGTCACCTACGTGTTTGCATACGGACAAGGTATCGCAGATGGTCGCGTCGATGAGCGCGCGGTACTCATAAACCCTGGAGGTGCGAATGGAATGCCTGCACGTGCGGTAAATAGAATGCTTTTTCGAGGTGTTGCTGGAAATGGAGGTACTTACGATTTTGGTTTCAAAGGTTCTGCGATTAGTGAGATAAGCGCGGCGGAGAGTGATTACGCGAACAATTATACAATGGCTGAAAACTTGGTGGCGTTAGCATATAACGGTGAATGGTGCGAGCGAGTAACAAATGCAACGAATACGTGTTCAGAAACTACTTATTCATGGTGTTGTGGTGCGATGTTACTGCCTCCTCCGTCTCCGCCATTAATAACCCCCATAGGAGGAAATTCGTCCTCCTCTTTAGCGGATGATGATGATGATGATGATCAAGATAATAATGTCACCGCATTGTCTGGACCTATGCAAGGGCCGGATACGTTATATGTGGACAGACTTTATGACGAATCGTTTAAAAATATTGGAAACGTGTCATCATCATTATCGCCTTTGGCAATTGCGCTCGATCGAGGAGCAAGAAATCCCGGGAGCTCGAAACTTCCTAATAATATGGGCACGTTCGGATCTATTTTTGCTTTAGTTTGCGTTGGTTTGATATTAGTTGCGATTATTTTCGAAATGCTCAGACGCTTTGCAAAAGATTTGAAGAAACGCGCGCCGGGCATTTCTCGAAAGCTCACAAATTTGTTGCCCGGGCAAGGACATCTTTCAATCGATGTAGACCTCGAAGGAATAACGATTTCCAAGCATTATCTTCATCCGACGCAGACGGCAGATTGTGAAAACGAAACTGAAACGATTACGCATACTTTGAGGAGACCGCAGTCAAAACACAAATCTATTTTCGAAAATGACGGAACGCAGACGTTTGAGTTCATTTACGTTAACGACGGATCGTCGGAAGCGCTGAAATATGCGTCGCTGCAAACGCAAGGAACCGGAAGCGTGCATTCGCTCGCGTTGATGTTCGATGGATTTTCAAGTTCCAGTCATTATAATAATGATGATGATAATACTAATATTAATAATACTAATAAGAAAGAGTTGATAATGAAAAAGAACGAATCGAAAATTACGCTCGATGATGTCAAACTAGGGCACGCTATCGGTCGTGGTGCGTACGGCATTGTCTGCAGGGCTACTTATAAAGGTTTTCCAGTTGCCGTTAAGACGTTGCACGGAGGAAAAGCGTCACTATCGAAGAAAGAACAACGCGCGTTTGCTAAAGAGATCTCTCTATTGTCACGGTTGTCGCACGAAAACATTGTCACCTTTTACGGAGCTTGTAACGATAAAGAACAACAGTTGTGCATTGTGATGGAGTTGATGCGCGTAAGTCTCTTCCAAGTTTTGCACGAGCAAAATAAAAATCGAGGATTGACGAGATTTGAGTTTTTGCGAGTAATAAACGACGTCGCGTGCGGATGCAAATATTTACACGAGTTGAAAATCATCCATGGCGATTTAAAATCACATAATGTTTTGTTAAACGGAGAACGTGCGAAAATTTGCGACGTCGGGTGCGCCAGAGTCGCTCAAATCACTGGAATGTTGACTACGCAACAATCGATCGTTTTATTACAACGAACGAGTAACCCGGAGAGCGAAAAGAACAACAACAACGTCGTAGGCACGCCAGCATACATGGGACCAGAACTTTTCGATAACGCTACGGAAATAACGCAATACATTGACGTATTCGCGCTCGCTGTTTTAATGTGGGAATGTCTTTCGGGCGAAACGCCGTGGAGTCACATTCAACACCCGGTTCAAATCGCTTATGCCGTAGCCGCGAACGACGAACGCTTGGACATCTCAAAAGTCGGCGATTGGGAAGAAGCTAAGACTTTAATCCGTAAGTGCTGGAAACGAGTTCCAAGTCAACGCTTGGACATGAAATCGATCATCGATTGTTTGCGCGAAATGAAGACTCGAGTCGCGTGAAAAAGACAAAGTCGCTCGTCCTCCGCGCGGCGCCCTCTTTTATTACCCATCGTACCGTGTTGTAATTAACACTGGGCGAGAGAGTATGAGTGAGAAGTACACTAAAAATGCGCGGACGCTCGCACCGTGTTCTAGTCCTCACATTTTAATACGCCCTTCATATACTTTTTTAATAAACAGTCCAACTGATTTTGATTTCTTAAAATCCAAAAGCGAGAAACGAACGACGCTGCGATGAACGGAGCGAAAAAAACAAAAACAAACAGAGTACTGACGATAATTCGACGATGATACTCTCGAGAGTGCTATCAATCTCCCAATTTTTCTTCCTTCTCTTCATCGCTCGATCGATAGGCTCAGCGGCCGTCGAAAAACACGATTCGATTTCGACTGCGCAGATATTGAAATGGCACGAATATCATAAACATAAACGGCTTAATCCGAAGAACGATAAAGTAACGAACAGAAAAGACGACGAAATCGATACGTTCGGAAAATCGCTCGAGAATCCTGAACAGAAAAATGCGCGCTCGATAAAGCGCGCGAGCTCTACGCCTAAGGGCAATAAGAAGTTAAACGAAGAACAAAAAGTAGCCCTTGAGTTGTTTGACAGGATTCCTGAGAAGAGACGAAAGGAGATCTTGAGGGCGATGGAGAACTTTGCGCGGTATGACGCGAAGGAGAACGATGTAACAGTGAAAGAAAAGGAAGAAGAGAAGAACAGTGAAAAGAAGTTTGTAGAGGAAGAAGAGAAAGAGGAGCGCGGCGTTGTCGCTGATAAGAACGACGAACTAGACGCGAGTACTGCCGAATACGGGACGTACGATACGTGCGATACGTGCGAGCTTTGTTCAGTCGACGATGCGCCTGATGACGTAGACACGACAGAGGCTGAAAAGAAACGACGACGTAATGCGAGTAGTAGTAGTAATGGTAGTGATAGTAGTAGTGAAGCGAAGATTCATTGTAAGAAGTGTTATGGCTGCAACGTCGTTTTAACGCGCTTGGAGGCGCAACAAGATTTACACGGGAAGAAGGTTAAAATGTTTGCCGGTGCATCTGGTGCTGCCGTCGTTCGTGGATATACGAAAGAGCATGGAAAAGTTATCATTAAATCGTGGTGTAATTTTGGTGGGTACAAGCAACACCCGGAGACGGCATCGCAGCACCCGCTGACGTGTAGAGATGCGAATGAAAAATATACGTGTCCAATTAAAGGCGGCATCGACTCGCACGGCGAGTGTAATTATAAGTTTCTTAACGCTCTCGATAAATTAGCGGTTGATTCAAATTTAATCACCGTCGTGCCTCGATCGTGGACTGGTTCAGTCAAATCATTTCTGCCATACGATGGATTTGCCGTACAGGGAAAAAAAATTGACGTTCGCGCTCAATTCTACGAAGTCGCGCAAGGATACTCCATCGAAGCCGTTTATGGAGGATCTGTCTCTAAAGATACTCTCGATATGTTCAAAAACTTGAATCAAGAGGATTTAATGAAAGCGGCGACGTTTGATTTGCTCTTTTCAGAGCAAGATAGGCACGGTCAAAATGTCTTCATCACTGAAGATGGACGAATAAGCTTAATCGATTCAGAAGGCTGTTTCGGTCCAACGAATTCGTTATTGCTCCCCGGTGGGCAGAAATTTGAAGTGTACAGAATTGGATATAACGCCGTATGTTGTGGAAACACGCCTTTGCCATGCCCACAACCAGCGGGTGAGCATTCTTCACCTCTAGTCGCGTTCGATTATCGTTGCAAGGCTGAGAATCAATTCGCCGGTTTCAATTGGCCCAAAGGCGTCGAAGCGTTTTTGAAAAAAATCCAAAAGATGACCGAAGACGACGTATTTGAGATTTACGAAATGACCAGAAAAGAGCACGCGACACACTTAAAACGCACCGTTGATGAAATGCTAAACCTCGGCTTCGAAGGCGCTTTATTAAAAGCGTACTCGAGACAGAAAAGAGGCGACGGAAGAACGTACGGGAACGATTACTGGTACCCAATCACGAGAGCGTGTTGCGGAACCGACGTATGCTCAATGCGTGTCGATAAGTCGCTAGGAATCGTGAACATACAAAAAGACAAACAAGGAAAAGAAGCCGAATCTCTTTGGGGTTCGACTTACGTGCACGGTTTACACGTGAAGAATTCTCCAGAAGAAGCTTTAAAGAAACTGTTCGAGTTGAATCTATCGTCGAAAGAACGGCGTCCGACGATATCCCAATCGAATCGCTTACGTCGATAAGGCACTGCATAAAGATAACGATAACAAATACCATCAATATCACCAACACACCAACAACGACGAGAGTAATCGGATTACGTGCACATACGATGAGAGAGAATTAGAGAGTTACGTAGAGAGTAGAACTAATTAAATAGAACCGACCGCTCGCGTATTTTAAGAAATTTAACATCTTTGGAGCTTTTCCCTCCCTTTCCTGCTGCTCAAACGCTCCATTAGTCATTCGAAAATGGCAACGCCTTCTTCTTCTTCTTCTTCTTCTGCGTCTTATTGTTTTTCTTATCAAACGCGAACGACTGCACGAAGTACTGTTAAATACTCTTGTCGTACTCATCGCCGAAGGAGATCGAGCGTTTGCATTCATAAAGCTTCTTCGAAGAACGATGACGATAGTACTGTTTCTTCGATGGCGACCAAGGTTTCGAGTACGACCGAGAAAAGGGAAGACGCAGACGCAGACGATGATTACGATCAGAATGGTAACGATAGTAACGATGCAACGCAGAGTGTTAAGAAGAAAAAAAGGAGTTCAATATTCGATAGGAACCCGAGCGATGAAACAGTCGTCGGCGCAGAAGGCGTCCCACAGGCAATAATCGAAGCCGAACGAAGATCTGTCCCTTTGAGAAGGTTTCGTTTAGCCACATACGCGTTGAGTTCGTCGGTCGCGGCGGCGCAGTTGGTGTATATTTTACAATCAGAGTCAAAGCTCGATTCGCCAGTGTTAGCAGCGGCATCGGACGTGTGCGTGATGATCGTAGGGAGTTTGTTATGGAGAGAGGAGTTGAGGGGACGCGCGAAACGATTGAAGAGGATATGGAAAGCGGCGCAAGAAAGAGAGCGCGATATGAGTCGAGCGGAGGCTGGTTTAGGCGAAACCGTATGGACGGCGAGAATGAGGAATAATAATAAGAATAAAGGATTGGCGACGACTATTGAATCATCTGTTGATGAAGCAGTGAATATGGACAATAATAAAAAGATGATGATTTTGGAGGATAGCGAGTTTTATCCGAGTGGGATCACAGTGAACGAATTAAAAAGTTCCGAGAAACAAAGGAAAGTCGTGAATATAAATGGAACGAAAGTTCTATTGCAATATTTCATGGACGAATTATATTGCGTATCGAATAAATGTCCGCACCTTGGGATTTCCATGCAAGGGAAAACGGCGCTGCTTTCGGCGGAAATTAAAAGTGATGGCGATGATTTGAAGAAACCCCCGTGTATCGTTTGCCCAGCGCATAATACGGCGTTTGATATGAAAACAGGCGAAGTCGAGGGCGAATGGTGTCCATCGCTTCCGACGTTGCCAGTAATAGGGAAGGTTTTAGAAGGCGAGAAGAAACCAATTCAGGTTTACGCTACAAAAGTTGAAGAAATGACAGGTAGCATTCTCGTTGAAATTCCGAGGTGATTATGATATATGATAGATTATATAATAATAAATTGATAAATTGATGGAACTGATAAATACATATTATTTACATGGAAGGAGTAAAGCTCTCTAAAATCGCACCAGCTGCGGTAACGCCAGTCCATTTTTGATTTTGTTCAATAATCAATCCGTCCTCGTTCGTTTTCCAAGTAACCGTACCAACATACGGCTTCACTCTCGGATGCCACGGTAATTTCAAATACCCTTCGCATGCATATTCCGCAACAATCGTGTGATCGTCTATGACCTCGATCGTCCTCAACAGAACTTGCGAGTTCTCCGCGTCGAACAAAATCTTCAACGCGTTCACGTATTTCGATAAACTTCGAGTCGTATTCGTCGGGTCAATAAACGCGCAATCGTCCGCGAAGATCTCTGGCGTTAAATTACCAGTGACGAAATACGCGCCTTCATAAGTACTACTACCATCATCGACTTTCCTCACCGGTCGTAAATCTCGCTCTAGGATCTCGCGCACGCTCGCGACCTCAATACCTACTCTTTTCTCCCCACCGATATGCTTCGGCTTACCCAGGGGCGCTAGCTCTAGCGCTTCGGCGACGTCATCGCCACTATCACTACTCGTTACACTGTTACTCACGATCGCCATAAAAATCGTCGCAGTCACTCTTCGTCGTCCCCTCGAAGACGACGAGGTCGTTACATCTACACCTTCGTCTATATCTACTTCTACATCTTCATCACCGTTCCTCGAGGAAGAACAACGACGGTTATTATTATTATCACGAGCAGAAGAAGACGAAAAAGCGCGACTGCGATGCATAAAAATACGCCTACCGCGCGTGATTGGTTCCCTCGTCTTTCTCGTCAATCGCACGTTGTTTACGGTCCATTTTTGCGCATCACTCGTCCGTTCGACTACTATGCGCATATCCATTTTTAATGTCCATCAATCAAAAGCAAGCAAAGAAGGAAGTTCCAAAATCCCCTATTATGCAGTGTTTAGGGTTTAGGGTTTATGTTAGGGTCTGGTAAACTATGAGAGTTTAAGGTATGGACAAACTATACAGAAGTATCGCTCGTAAAGCTATGGTTTACGTGCGTGGTTTATTAATGCATAAATACTATTAATTACCCTAGATCAATGTGTCATACACGTTGAGCTAAAGTGTGTTATATCGTGTTAGTAGTAAATAGGTATTGATGCAGATGATTGGTATCAAAAATAGGGTGAGTTAGTCCCTGTTTTTAGTGAAAAATGGCCATTCCGTACAGTGGGGAGACCATCTCAAGCAGCAGCAGCACAAGAAAAATCCCCAGCAAGTACCACTGCAAAACCGTATCGTAACACTCGATATAAAAGACGATATTTAGTAACCATCATATCGAGAGCGATACTAAATGGGCGACACACAACGAGAAGAAGCGAAGATAAAGAAATCGTCCAGGTCGAGGACGTACTCGTCGTTAGTGCGTAAACTGGACCAGTCAAGCAGAGACGCCGCGGTATCGGCCCGATTAGACCTGCTCGAACAAGACGCGTTCATCGATGAATTGGAAGAACAAGAACAACGCGAGGATGAGTACGTCGTCGAAAACGACGATAAAAAAGACGGCGCGATTGCGAAGATCAAAAGAAAAGACGGCGCGAAAGCGAACGCGCAGAACCAAGCCGTAAGGGCGACCAGGGGCATGAACGAAAGGTCCATGAAGAACTTGAGGACGTTTAATCAATTACTGGAGGCGAATGAGTTAGATCGAGCGGCAGTAGGGCAGCCGACGTATACGTCGATCGCGGCTGGACCGCCGATATCTGGAGCCGCGAGGAAGTTTTGTTCCGTGTGTGGGTTTCCGAGTCCGTATACGTGTTCCAGGTGCGGCATGCGGTTTTGCTCGAAGAGGTGTAATGGCGTACACGTCGAGACGCGGTGTTTGAAGAATTTAGGGTGATCGATTTCTAGTAGGAGTAGGAGTAGTAGTAGTAGTAGTAGTAGCGCTAGAGTTCGTCGGTCGGTTTACTCGTATCGACGACGACGAAACGAAGAAGAAGAAGAAGAAGAAGAAGCAAAAGCGCTCGCTCGCGCGCGCGCGAATCTGTGCTGCTGGGATCGTCGTTTTTGTGTCCCGTCGAGCGGCCGGCCGCCTCCGCGACTCGAAAGAGAAATTTAGAGCGCGCGATTAATAATAGGTATCTTATCGATCACTTCAGTTTATTCGCGCGCGCGCGCGTCTGTGTGTGTGTGTGTGTGTGTGATCGATCTCGTTAGTAATAGAGATAGCATGCTCTCTCTCTCTCTCTCTTTTCAGACGGTAACAGAGTTTTATGTGATAATAAGCAGTTGACAAAGGCGGTCAAACATTTCAAATCGTAACGCTTCTGCAACTTTTTGGATCTTCAAAAATGTAATTTAAAATCACGTACTTCGACATAAACGCGCGCGCGCATATATATTAATAATAGCAAATAAGAAATGCAACGCTTAGATTCCGATGACCTCGTTGGATTATGTAACGACGAGCTCTATCGCCGATATTGCACGTGGCCTGGAGTATACGGCGCGGCAGGACGCGCGCGCTCATTACGACCTTCTTCAGATCTGGCGAAACGAAACGAAGAAGAAGATGGCGACGACGTGGTCGATGAAAGCGTCGAGGACGAAGAGACCGCGTTGTATCACGTCTGCGAGGCACAGTATTTCCATTCGCAATTACCTTTAAAGGCGAACATGGACGCGGCTGATAAGAACGCGGAACGAACGTACGTATCGAAAGAATATGCCGCGTTAGGGAGTACTGAAGCGTGTTCGACGTTTAGGGCGTTGTTGAAGAAGTGTAACGAGAGTTACGAAGACGAAGAAGGTTTCTTTTATGCGATACAAGTGAGCACTGGACGATTGAACGGAGACGTTGAGATCGTTTTGGATGAATATAGGAACATTTTATTACGGAACGAGGAAGTAGAAGAAGGAGAGGAAAAAGACGAGGGAGAAGAAGAAGCGGCGGCGGCGGCGGTCGACGGCGGCGGCGAGAGGAAAGAAAATTTTACGACGAAAAGTAAAAACAAACAAGAACAAAAAGAAGAAGAAGAAGATGATGATATAAACGAGGAGTTTGTGCGAATCAACGGAACGATTAACGTCGAGGCGATAGCGAAAATATGGATTATTGAGAGAGAAGGCGCGTACGGAATGTCTGGAAAATTTTTGAGCGTCGACCCTCCAAAAATAGCAATCGATAACGAAGAAGAATAATGATTATATAGTAAGTTGCGTCTCGACCCAATTCTTTTGTTTTGGTTATTTGGCAATACGTATTAATCTTTTGAGAATAAGTGCTGGGGTGACGATGGTCTTCGCGTTGTGTAAGTTACGCCCGATTTTATCATTCGTCGTCTCGGACTCGTCGCCGAAATAAAGTGCAAAATGAAAGCCGAAAAAACAAATCCTTTTATTACTTCTGGTTGAGTTTTTAAATCGTCGTTAGGCCAGATACGTCTTTCCTCATCAATCTCAGGACATGGCATCAGCAGCGGAGCATGGATTTTATTTCAGTCGTCACCGAGGTCACTCCAGCCCTTATTCTCAAAGGATTGATACGTATTGATTAAGCCGCCTAAGAAATATATTGGTACGTACAAATTGTAGAAAATAATAATTAAAATCCAATTTTATCGCGCATTTTTATCAACGCTCGCAACTCGTCCGCCCATACATCCATCCCTTTTTGACTTTCTAATATCTTACATTTATTTTCCTGTTCGCTTCTCGTAATTTTGAAACACTTCCCAGTGTCGCAATCGCCGCAAGCGAATAATCCTTTTTCGTTTGCCCATTTTCGAAAAGGTTCAAACGAATCTCTCGCAAAAGCTATGAGTAAAATTCTTCTATTTTTCGCAATGTTTGCGAGTTCGTTCGACCATACTAAATGGTCAACTCTAAATAATTCTATTGACTCGGGTTCATCTTTGTTTTCGGCTTCCTCCTCTTGATGCGTCCCTTGCGCAATCGCGTACACGAAATAAGGAAATCTTTGACTAAACTCAGGAGCGAATCCTAAAGCGTGCGCTCGCATGATTACGACGGCGGGAATTCCTTCCTTCAAAACGCCCGACGCCAATCCATCTAAAACCTCACTCTGAAGTTCATCGGCAGCGGATAAGATGATTGGAATACCACCAATCATCGCTTCTCGAGGAGATATTTGCAATAGTTGAATGCTTGTTCCGACCTTATTCTTCTTCTTCAAATCATCTCCTGAATTAGTCCCGAAATATTTTGTTCGTTCCCAATCGACATCGCCGATAGAGCCAAAGACCTCATTTTTATTTACAGATTTTGTTTTGCGAGTTTTACCGACAAAGCTCGAGATCAGACGCAATCGCTTCGCATCGTTATGATTCGGCAAAGCGAGTTTCATTCGTTCCAAGGCGAAGAATTGCTGCGGCGAACCTTCGAATATTCTCGCAACGCCTGGTACGGCGTGCTTTCGAAATGCTCGCGCGCATGCCAAAGCTAACGGCGCTTCTTTAGCACCAACAGTTAAAACGACGAGATGATTCTTTTTACCGATTCGTACGAGATTAATCAAGTGCGACGAATGCTTCGAGAGACGAGAGCGGTGCTTATTAAATTTGAGCAAATCTCTTCGCCTTCTTCTCTTATTATTTTGCTGCTGCTGCGTTACTTTTTCTTCGCTATTTGCGAGTATATCGACAACGCTTTCTTCTGCGAGAGTAGTAAATGATTCGTCGTCGTCGTCCGTTTCTTCTGAAAAATTGGATGGAAACATGCCCAATTTTTCTTCGGCATCTTCATCGATTCCCCAATCGGTCTTTCCCATCCCTCGTAATCTATACGCGTTCGTTTCCGCTATATATTTTATATAATTCCTCGCAAATCTACTCTCTAAATCTCTCGCCGAATGTTCAAACATTTGATTTCTTCTTTCCTCGTCCATATTCGCATGTCTCAACCGCCCTAAGTACGCGCAATGTCGATTATGAAAGTAAGGTACTTGCGCAGCTCTCGTCCTCGCATCACAAGCGCTCGCGTCTTTATGTATTTCCTCCAAAATCGTTGGAAACATACTCCCGTCGTCGTCGTCGTCCTCGCCTTTGCTCGCGTTCGTCATAAAAAACTCCTTCGCTACGTCCATCCATCGCGTCGCCGTCGCAACGTTCCGCGCCTCTCTCGCTCCGTTATTACGCACTACCGCGGCGAAGAAAACGATCGCTAAAATAGAAACCGCAAAAATCCCGCCAGCGAAGACTCTCGAAGCGAAATCAACCGCTCTCTCGTAGGCATGAACGACGTTATGCGCACTAAAAGGAGCACTTGCGCTATACTCACTATCGCCATAGGCGCTAGATACAGAGCTCAAATGCGCTTCGCAATCATTCGCCTGCGTAACAGTAGCAGTAGTAGCAGCAGTAGCAGTAGCATCAGCAGTGGAAGATATTTCGTTTTCGTTCCAATTCTTCCTCTCATTTGCTTCGTCGAAATCGGTATCGTTCACGTCTAGCGCTCGTGATTCCATCGAAAGAAAGCGCAAAATCGCCCAAAGTATGAACTATGTGCGCTTGTATCAAGTTTTATTTATCTCTACAGAGCGAGCGCGGCAGTGAACGTTTCTGTTTATTATTGTAAAGTATGAGCTAAACATTTTTTCTGTACCGATTGATGCATCACATTTTTTATGAAATACAGTATCGTGATATTAAAATAAGACCGATGTCCTATGACAGTACGAAGAAACTACTTTCTCTAAAAAGTCACTTAAAAAAAGTCACTTAAATCACCATAGCGCGCTTGAGTACGTTATATTAATGCGGTAGTTCATGCAGCTCCTCTCATAGACGCAGTTCGTTCGTTCGATTTCCAACGCTCGAAATTTTCTGTATAGTCTTCGTGCGACAACGAACGCTAAATGAATTTCTGGAGCCTCGAAGGACCGAATCGTAACCACTTTAATAACATCTTGAAACATTTGAGCTCGGTTAAACGAATTCGTAAAGCAATTTTGACCCTCTTGCGATCGATGAAGTTCTTCATGAACATATCATCGGTGGTCTTAGCGCGCGAGTCCATGTCCGTCAGCGTTTGAATCGTTTTATGAGCTTCTCGGAAGCCGGTCGGGTATCGATGTTCGGTATGTAACGCGCGATTGCAGACGTATTTAAGAGCTTCGGTGATTTCCGTAGCGCGTTGCATTTTCTTTTCGTCGTCGAATTGTTCTTTTTGTTCGTCAGTTAATGTTTTCATGAACTCTATGTCTTCCTCTTCTTCTTCTTCGACTGAGAATATCGCGTGAGCCATTGCAAGTAACTTTCTCGAAGGTCTTCCGTTTGGATGGATTGCATAACGGGACATTTGAGTTTCGTTAGTGATCTTAAATATTTTCTTTTGTAGGACTTTGGGATTTCGAAAACCGTATATTTTATCGCACGCGGCGAATAGTTCTTTGAAAGAAATCGTCGTCGAATTGTGCGGGTTTCGAGTATTAGGTAAGAATGCGTATCGTCGCAATAATTCACCGTCCGATAGAGGACCGTAAGTATTGTAGATTTCTTCACCTTTTTGAATATCGCAAACGGCAATCATGTTCAAAGAATTTGTCGAAGCGTCGTGCGAAAGACGAACGGATGCCAAAGCCGGATGTTCGTGATTTAGCATGTCCCAAAGAGGTACTAATGCTTGTGTTTCGGTTTCACCCTCGCCTAAGGTGAACGAATAGGAAGATACAATGTTCACCGCATTTCGATATATTCTCGCGAGCGATTTATTATCTTCATCATCGGCTTCTTCATCATCATCGCTAAACGCCAATTCCACGTTTTGGGCTTCGGACTTCTTCAACAATTGCGCAATCACTTTACTCAACTCCACGGAACTCTTTTGATCCCCTCGATATTTCCCGCTCGCTACGGCTTCAAAAAAAGGTATCGCCACTTCCACGTAATGCATGTTCGTCATACTCGGCGTCTCCTTACTCTCTTCATCGGCATACGATTTGTATCGTTTCCAACAATCCGTCCCTCTCAGTCGTTCTTTCTGCTCTTCTGTCCATGAAAGCAACGACGTCGAGTTCTTTCCTAGCCTTGGCATCGTCCGTAAATACTCGTAGTATTTCGATTTCGACCCAATCGCGAGCTCGCACGCTACGGCTAAAATTAACGCCTCGCGCTGTAATCGAGGCTCTCCGTTATCCATTTCCTCTGCCTCTTCATCATCGTTCATCTTCATTAGCTGCTCATGCGCACAAATCCCTCTCTCGTCTTTGCCCTTCCTCACGCCCTGACAACCCCTCACGTTCATCTTTCGCACGATTTCGCTGCACGAACTCGTGCGTTCGGCTAAAAGGCACTCATGATCTGGCACTTCGCAGACGATCTCGCCTTTTGCGATTGTCGCAGTCGCTTTCAATCCCCTGTAGAGCTCTTTCGAGCGCTTATCCCTGAAATACGCGATCGTACACTTTGGATGTTTCACTTCGTTTTTCTGCAAAAACAGTAAATAGGAAAGCTCCGTC
>Ga0209830_10001266_pt1 | contig 22789 bp, 13 predicted proteins | sample ArcticOcean_MG_C_12_FD_187439 | JGI IMG/M metagenome (GOLD analysis project Ga0209830, IMG submission 187439) | Marine microbial communities from western Arctic Ocean - ArcticOcean_MG_CB8_130 (SPAdes) (version 2) | ecosystem: Environmental > Aquatic > Marine > Oceanic | place: Arctic Ocean...
AAGCAGAAGAAGAGGAGGAGGAGGAGGTGGAAGAGGTCGATATAATGAAAACGATGATGTCGACGATAATAATAACAATAACAATAGAGATAGAGAGTACGATACTAATACTACTAATAATAATAGAAGGAGGAGGAGATCGCCTCCTCGAAATTATGATGATGATAGGGATGGAGATTACGAAAGAAGAACACATCTTAGAAATAACGAAAAAAGAGAAGTTCCGCCTCCGCCAAGAATTACTTCTGCTGCTGCCATTACAGTTCCTCCACCTCCTCCTCCTCGTGCTGCTGCTTTTGAAGAAGATGATGACAACAAAGACAGTAAAGATGAAGATGATGAAGAAGCGCAAATGGCAAAGTTGATGGGATTTTCTGGCTTCGATACGACGCACGCGAAAAAAGTCGAAGATCCGAAAGCAAACGTCTCTGGCGTGTTTAAGAAAACTAAAAGAGAAGCTAGACAGTACATGAATAGACCTGGTGGGTTCAACAAACCTTTACCGAGCGAAAAAACTAAATAATATATACTGTAGTATATATATATATATATACGTGTATATGTATATACCAGGTACTGGTACCGTACGTACAAATGTGCTACGAACAAATTAATTTGAAGGAACTCGGACGAGATGTAAATATTTCGTCGCCGTCCATCTTAAGTCGTTGTTATTCTTACCGTCTACGTTATTATTAATAAAGCATTCGCCGACACCGGTCGCGTTCGAATCTACTTTCTGATCATGCGTAGCGGTTCTCCAAAACACTGCATCGCCTCGTTTCGCATTTACGAATAAAGATCTTTTGCCTTCTTCAATTTGATCGCAACTAAAACTACTTTTGCCACCGTCATTCTTTGGAAACGCGATTGTTGTCGTCGCTACCTCGTCGGACGACGACGACGACATTTCGAAATCTTTCAAAATCAAAACGACAGTTCCTAAGTGCATATCGTTAACTCTCCCATTATTCGCTTTACTTTTTTGAAACTCTCCTAATGAATCAGAGATCTTCCTAAACCGGTTACTATTACTTTTCATTACATCCTTCGCGAAATCTTTTCTGATCACGAAGCTCTCTGAGAACTCTTGATTCACGTGCGTCCACTCCGCGATCCTTCTCTCGATATCTTCGACGACTAAATCGCCCGATTCCTTCCCTCGCTTAACTGAACGAACGTTATTCCGGTCGTCAAAAACTATTTCTATTAAATAATCACATTCACTCTTCGCGAGGAACTCTTTGTATACTTTCACGTGTGGCGACCAGGAAAGTTGTTCGACCTTTGATGGGTCAGTGTTTATTGTTCCGCGTTCCGGTATTCCCTCTCTTCTACTGCTACTACTGCTACTTCTGCGATTATTATCGTTACTGTTACTGTTACTGTTATCATTACTACTACCACTATCGTCGTCGTTGACGTCGTTTTGTTCTCTGTCTTCTGCTACTCCAATCGCTCGCACGTAGCAACGCGTTCCTGTTTGTAACAAAACTACTTCTACTACTACTACTACTGATAATAATAATAATAATAATAATAATAATCGCACGCTCTTACTCATCGAAGAAGAAGAAAACGGGGAAGATTTGCTCATCGTTTCTTGAAACAGTTTTCACGTCAGCAAAAGTATATCTCTACTCCTTGAAAATAAGTAAAATGAGGAATTCGTTGCACTCAACATCATCCTACTGTATACTGATGAAGATATTTAGAGTCTTTACATGAAATGACTGTTCCAATGGTTAACGAGCAATTTTTGTGTTCGCGTTGTTCACCCGTGCGCATAAGAAGAAGAAGAGGAGGACGATCGTTATCGCAGTCTTTGCAGTTCAGTGCGAAAGTAATAAGAAGGAAAAGGGCAACAGCGACGTCGTTCAGTGGTAACGCAGAAGACCAAGGAGTGGGAGAAGAACTTCTGTCAGCCAATGAAGTCATAGAAAACCTGTTCAGTGATAACAAAGATGATAATAAGAAGAAGAAGAACACGTTTGATGATGATGTTTATGCCAGATTATTCGGTACTGATACAGACACTGATAATAGTAATACTACTAATAACGAAGACGGTGAACACAAAAGTGTTTCAATGAACTTACTCGAATTCGCTACTGTTTGTAAGAAGTACTACCGAAGAGGCGGTAACGTGGACGAGTTAGTCGACGCGTTCGCTCGATCGAGATATAACACGAAAGAGTTCGTGGAACAAGCGTTCGAGACTTGTTACGAAGCGAAAATGTCCAAAGAAGCCACCGTGGAGGTTTTAATAGCACTACAAGAGATTACGACTATATGCGCGAGATATTTAAGAGAACGCGTGAGCGTACCAGAACATTTCTTAGCGGACGAATGCGTGAGAGCGATTTCGCAGTCGAGATATAAACAAGTGATGTTTAGAGATGATTCAGAGATTGACAGAGCGCGAGAGCGAGTGAGGAAGATGATGCTCGAAGCGTTCGTTGATCAAGAACTTTTTCCAACCGCGACGACGAAGCAAAAGGCTCGAAGTAGAAGCGAAGAAAAGCTATTGAACTTTCCGAAATTCGCTCGTCAAGTAAGCGTCATTCGTTCAACGGCCGAAGAAGATAAAGCAAACAAACTGAGCATCGCGACATCTCTCATAGGCATCAGCGAATTAATAATCGAACAGGCTTCCGAGAAAGTTTTCAACAAAGCGGATTACGATCTCGAGATTTCTCAAAACGCTTACGAGCGCGTGATTAACTCCTGCGACGAAGTCATCGCGTTATGCCTAGAGCTCGAGATAGAGAAGAAGACTATGCCTGATATGATCAAAATCGCTAAAGCCGAGACGTTCTTGACAGAAACCAAGAAGTTCGTCGTCGGTACTAACGAATAGCAATAATCATCCTACTACGTACCAGTACTACGACATAGTACACAACTTTCTTTTTTTTCGTTTTTTTTCTTCTTTGCGGCAAATCAATCTTTTATTCTTTTTAGACTGCGGTCTTGAAAGTCTGCTGCCTGATTCTCACCAGAAAATTTACATATTTACCACACAAAAAACTCATATACTCCTACTTTCTATTGCTCTACTACTTTGTGCCCTCTGCACCTCTCAACAACAACGCAATCAACGTCAACTGCACAGTGTATGTATGTTCAAAAGAGCGATTTATCAACGCGTGAATACTCTAAGGATAACTAAGCAGATGACGAACGCGCGCGCCACGACCGGTCTCTACTGTACGAGCAGCGCACATAAGGTCATCGCGAGCACTAAAACTCTGAAGAGCTCTTCTGCGAATAATAATACTACTACTCGTGAGCATAGGTCCACGTCGTTTTATAACGCATGGCAGAGGCCTCGAATGGATACGACGAGACAATTAAATCGAAGCAAAGACTCAATCGCGACGATGCATAGCTTGGTCTCGAATAGCACTACTGTTAGTGCTATTAGTACTAGTACTACTACTGCTAGTTTTACTAAGAATAAGAAGAATAAGACGAAGATGACGATGATTAGATGTTTATCATTAAATGCGAGCGATGACGAAGAGTCGTTCAAAAGCGGTACCACGGACGCTTTCGATCATCATCGACTGAACAGTGCTTCGTTTACTGCGACGAATGAAAGAAAAAGACCTGCGTCGGTAAGCACAGCGAAGGCTCTTAAGCAAGCGGGAGCGGATGAATTTAGAAACGATCGCGTTAGTGAAACTGACGGAGAAGGGAACGCGAAGAACGATGAAGGAAAAAATAGAGACGCGTCTTCTTCTTCGTCGTCATCATCTTCTACTACTAGTACTACTACTACTACACGAAAAGCGAACGCGAATAAGTCGGCGACGACAACATCAACGACGAACAATTATCCAAGTCTACACGTGAAGACAGATGGGAGAATAGTCGCAATTGGAGATTTACACGGCGATATTCAACAGGCGAGAAGGGCTTTGAGGATTGCTGGAGTTTTAGGGAAGGACGATAACGATCACGTATCACCGAAATGGGTCGGTGGAAATACTGTCTTAGTACAAGTCGGGGACGTTTTAGACCGCGGTGATGATGAAATTGGGATATTGATTTTATTACAAAAGCTAGGAAAAGCGGCGAGGAAAGAGGGCGGGGACGTTTTCGTGTTGAACGGAAACCACGAAGTTTTGAACATTTCGGGCGATTTCAGATACGTTTCGAGAGGTGCATTTCATGAAAGCATGCGGTTTTCGGATCATTTAGTGAAATTGTTTGGTAAAGATGCAGTCCCAGGGAGGCGCAGACGACGCTCTGATGACGATGAGAATGGGGGCGAAGCAGACGAAGCGGACGATGATGAAGAGGAAGAGATCGACGAGTGGAGAAAACAAACAAACGCTAGAGTTGGATTGTTCTCCCCAGGTGGGCCATTAGCGCAACAGCTTTCTATGCATCACACGGTTTTGATAATCAACGATACGGTGTTTGCGCACGGTGGTTTAGTGCCAAGACATGTTGATTTTGGATTAGATAAACTGAACAGATCGGTATCGGATTGGATGAGAGGAAAACGTATCGAGGACGAAGAGACAAAAGTTGCTTTAGGTATGGCCATCGGAGGTGTTAAAGACTCCGTCGTTTGGCACAGGGCGTATGGTACAGAAAACTACGCCACAAATAGCGAACGCCAGTCCGCGTGCACGTTATTAACCAGAACGCTCGATAAGATTAACGAAATTGAAGGTATTCCAGTGAAAAGATTAGTCGTAGGTCATACGCCACAGATGCAAGGAGCTAATTGTGAATGCGATGGTAAAATTTGGAGAGTTGACGTTGGCATGAGTTTCGGTGTGCTAGGTGCAAATCCACAAGTGCTCGAAATCGTAGGTGATCAAGTTCAAATTCTCACAAAAGAAGCTCCGATTACGATGTCAAAGCTTTAGTAATATGAAACATGCATTTTTTAATGTTAATGATATTGATTAAAACTATACTACTATGATACTAACACGACATATAATTTTCCTTCAGTTATATTATTCAGAGTCGCTAGCCATCCCTTTCATAGTTCTTCGTTGTCTCGCCGGTTCTTCTTCTTTCTCATCCGAAGACGATTGGTCGAGAAACTTTGGTCGAAAGGGCGATGTGGCCGGTATAGGCACTTCTTCAAAAACACCCTTCTCGTCGTTCTCTTTTTCTGGTGACTGCGCTCTATCGAACAAATCTTCCGCGTCATCATCGTTACCGAGATTCTTCTTTTTCTTTTTAATGATCTTCTTCTTCTTTGGTTTCGGCGTAGCATCCTTCTCTACTGGCGCAGCGGATGATTTTTTCGCCTTTTTTGTGGTCTTTTTCTTCTTCTTTTTACCTTCTGAAGATGAAGACAAAGAAGATGACGATGAGGATGAAGAGTCCGACGAATGCTTTGAGAGCGACGAAGAATCGGAATCGCTCGAATCACTCGAATAATCTTCTCCTTTCTCCTGCTGCTTTTTCAATTTAGCCATCGCTTCCGCCTTTTTATTTTTAATAGCTTGGAGAGTCTCCGCAACGCGTCTTCTTTTTTCTTCCTTCAAAGCCTCGACGCGTTTGATCTTCTCTTTTTCTTCTTCCGTTTCTTTGTCGTCGCTCTTTTTGGTATCTTTCATATCGTCGTCATCGTCGTCTGAAGATGGAAGAACGAAATCTTCTTTCCTAGTCGCTTCGCCGTCGTGCATTGCATCATCGAATAGATTTTCAGCCTTTTTGTTCTTCTTCGCCGACTTTCGTTGTCTCGGCGGTAATCCTTCTGCTTCGCGTAATGCATCCATTTCATCTTCGTCATCGTTATCCTCGTCGTCATCATCGGGGAACTCTACATCTTCTTCTTCCTCATCATCGTCATCAGGAAATTCAACATCCTGATCTAAATCGTCGTAATCGATCTCATTCTTCTTCTTCGACTTTGTTTGCATATTCTTGGACGACGACGCTTTCTTACCTCCTCCGTCGTCGTCATCACCGCCCATCATCATTTGACGAGCACCTTCTTCACCGTCCAAATCGAGATCATGAAACGCACTCAGAGCCGCCTTCACTTGCGCGTTATTCTTCAACTTCCTCACTCTCTCTAAAGTAACCTTCGCGTCGTCCCACGGGTACATCTCTCGCGCCCAATTCTCGTACATTTGAAGAATCAAACCCATGTTATAGTGTTCAAATCCTGGTAAGTTCTTCTTCGTCTCTGGGTCTTTCTTTCTGTGTTCATCGAACTCGTCCGCGAACGTTTTCCATATCTTCTCAAGGCCGTTCGGGCCTAAAAGATGTTCCTCGATCGAAAACTTCGGTTTCCGCTGTTTCTTTCCAGTCGTATTCGTCTCGTTCGTCTTCTTAGCAGTAGCGGTTCGAGTACGGTTGTTTTTGTTGTTCTTCATCAACCCTGCTTCACCGTCGTCGTCGTATTGATCGTTATCTAAATCATCGATACCTAAATCGGCCTCAAAATCGTCATCATCATCGACTCCATCGTCATCGTTATTAGTATCGTTTTTATTTTTATTTTTAGTAGCAGTAGTAGTAGTAGTAGTAGCATGACTATTCGTGCCTCGTTTCGCTTTCAATAAATCAAAGTTCCTCTCGATCTCTTCCTTCGTTAATAGTTCGTTCTTCCCTGCTCGACAGTCTCTGGAGAAGTGACCGGTTTTCCCACACTTATAGCACGCGGTGGACATCTCTCTCTTTGACACTCGCACTGCTTAACTAGCACGCGCTCGTCTCTTTGCGTGTTCAGATCTTTTATTTCGCGTTTGCGATACAGACAACGACGTAACGAAGTTTCTGATATAAATTTGCTGTGATGTGTTTTATGGAACACACGCAATACTCTGCTCTACTACTACTACAGTACAGAGGGAATAATAGGTAAATAAATTGCGGTTTCGATAAAGCTCTTCGATGAGTGTGTAGACCTTTTATTTCGCGCGTACAGTGAAACGTATCGAAGTTTATGATGTTACTATGTACTAATAAGTATTAAGTAAGTTTTGTGTTTCGATGATTATTATTCTCAACAACAGCGACACTTTATTGTTTTCAGTGTGCGAGCTGATGATGCTCTTTTTATGACCAAATAACGTGATTAATTAATCAGCTCTCGATACTAGACCCGATCGATAGATACGAAATAAAGAGAAAGCGAGAGAGAGAGAGAGATCGTAGAAGGAACGAACTTCGATCGAAATGGACGTAGTGCTGAAAATATGCGACCATAACTCAAAAAACGCGTGGGCAGATTTAGATCAAACAGGGAACGAAATCTTCCGGAAGTTCTTAAGCGCGGCTGGATATAAAATTAATTCGAAGAAGAAGAAGAAGAATGGGACAGAGACGAGAGATGATGAGGCAGATGATGAGCGATTGCGAGTGATAATAAATCAGAGGAAACTGAAAGTCAGTGCAATAGCGGATGCGTTACAGTTGATAAATCGAGAGATGGAGATAGATGACTCATTACTCGATTGTTTACGATGTTCTGACTGTAGTTATAGTAGCGACGACGATGATGATCATGAAAATAATAAGAATAATAGTAAAGAGAATTTCAAGAATATCGATTTGCAAAGATTAATTGTTTTGATCGAGATGAGAACGAGAGATGACAATGGCATAGAAGGAAAATTGAATAAGATGTTCTACTTCATGGAGCGGAAGCGTTCGTTCGGGGTAACTTCAGAGCTCGTCATAGAGTGGATCGAGGACGTATCAGCTGTCGTGAAGGAATCGTTGAGAATGTTTGATGAGGATGAAAATAGAGCGAGACGTGATAGGAGGAAGAGGAGGATGGATAGTGATCGAGAAGAGGAAGAATTAGATGATGGCGATGATAAAGAGGGGAAGTCGTTATCGATTTTATCACCGGAAGAGATGAAAAAGAAACACGAGACGACTCAACATTCGATTAAATGGATGGAGAACATTGCAAAACAAAAAATAAGAACATGGTTCCAAGAACATCAAGTTCCAATGAAACTAAACCAATTTCAAGAGTTTTGCGCTTCTGTGATTGAGATTTGGTCCGCCGAAGCAATGAATTCAGTCGAGCGAGCATTTAAAGATACAAAGAGTTTTGATTCATTCGCGGAAAGAATCGATAATTCTGAAGCGCTTGGCGGCGGTGGATATTCCAAACAACAACACCGCGGACAACGATTACAGCAAAATAGTAAAAATTTGAGCATCGGAAAAATAATCCCAGCTGTTATTCCAGCACTTGTAGAAACTACTTTAAAAAGAACTTTGAGCGACGAATCCGTGGACCGATCGTTGACTTCTAAAACAGCAACTCGAAAAAATGATCTTCCAACGTCAGTTCTATCTAGAGAAGACTCAAGTTCTTCGTTTAATCTCGCTAATGCTTCGCACTCGCGTGAGAACTCGAAAATTCCTGCGTTTAATTCTCAACTAGCCGATGCAGAAAGAACGATTACGGCCATGATTCCGCAGCAATACCAACACGTCATTCAAGGAGCGTTTGATGCGCTCGGAATGACACGCCCTCCTCGCGCGAGATCACAACATAGTCTATCAGCGTTTGAAGAAAAAGACTATAACGAAGATGGGGAGTCTCCGGCATTGATGACGGATTCACAAAAGCGCAGACATTCGTTAAAAAACGAACTCTACGAAACCGAACAAGATTTCATTGACGTCGAAAAGCAGCAAGAAGGCGATGAAACTACCTGGAAACGTTTAATAGCGTTCTTCAGAGAAGTCACGATTCGTATGTTTCTTTATAACGTCGTAAAGCTGTTATTGATAATCGCCTTATTAGCCGGCGACGGAGCCCTTTGTATGTTCGTAGTCTTACGCTTCGGCATCGTTTCAGGCCTAGGCGTCGTCGTCGTCATTAACCTCGGGTTCTCGGCGATATTCATTTATTTCATGTTACGTTTCCAACGAAGAGAGAAGGGCGTAAGAAACATGGAATTCGGTCATAACTGGGTGAGGCAAACGAACACGATATTAAAAGGTGATAACGCGATTGTAAACGCAGCCGTGCAAGCGCAAAAACTCGAGAAAGATATCGAAAGCTCCGGTGATCGAATCAGAGAACGCATTAACGCGAGTCCTATACTGACGAAATCTTCAACCGCGCCGAAGAAGAATTCTCGCGAACGTTTCGTGAGCACGCACGAAGAGTTCTAAGGACCGCCGGCCGTAACTCGAACATAGTTAATAGAGTCCAAAAAAATGCAAAAACAAATCGAAACAACTACTACTGGACCAAAACCAGTAGATACAACAACATGTCGAACAACATGTACCAATGCCTGGAAGGCTTACCAGAGAGCATTCAATGCAGTATTCACAAGTTGCGCGTGTCGCGAGTGCTAACGAAAACTCATTATTCCATCGTGCTCGTTGGTGCATTTCCGAATTCGCCAGAGGTTTTACGCAGAGGAAAATGGAATAATCTGTTTTCGTTAGCATTTGCGATACGCGCAATTTGTGAATATTGCATGGAAGGCTCTGGTAAGCCTTCCAGGCATCCGTACACGTTGTTGGACATGTTGTTAACTACTGGTTTTGGTCCAGTAGTAGGCCAGTATAGTAGTTGCTTTTATTTGTTTTTGCGTATTGTGCGCAAGTGATCTTTTTTTGAGTGCTCTCCACAAAAGTGACACACGCCCGTTTCTTCTTCTTATTCGTACGCGCGATAATATCTCCCCACTATTAATAGTAAACGCGCACTGAATAGTTGTCACAGAGGGCCAACGCGTCGTACTATTTATACGGAGCATAAACACACCACACACACACACACACACTCTGTGATATTCTTAAATAAGATTACTATATATATCTATATCGATAGTAAAACAGTAAAGATGTTCTGCTCGTCATCAACAAGAACGAGAACGAGAACAAGAACTGCGGCTTCGAGGAATATGATTTCTGTTTTATCAACATTGATCATCACGATTGTGTTCGCGAACAATTTTAAGTTCACGAAAGCATCGACGCACGATTGTGAATGCGAATGTTGTTTACCAGGGACGTGCGACCAATTAGGGACGAATAAATACTTCTTCAACGTCGGCGACCCAGATTTATGTACGACGCTGATGTGTGCTGGAGAAGTCGCGAACTGCCCCGATATAGGACAGCATAATAGTTTAGGCATCAATCGAGCTACGTATACGGATTGCGAGTGCTCGTGCTGTAAGGATGATAAGTGCCCAACGTTAACGCAAACATCGTTCTTCGCTGGAACGAGAGAACAGTGTTCGACAAAAGCGTGCGCTTCAGAGTTTTACGGGTGCCCAGACCCTGGAGCGCACGCTTCGAGTGATTTGAATTTCGCCGTGTATGAAGATTGTACGTGCGGATGCGCGGATGACGCTACGTCTGAATTGAAATATAACAGGTTCGAAGCGACTTCGAAGAGTTTATGTACGAGAGCGGAGTGCGAGAGTCGATTTACGACGTGTAAGAGCAATTCTTTGGCGATTATTTCCGCTTGGTATACTGGCGTTGAAAGCGAAGAAGGTACGTTTGATTCTTCGCCATGGGATGCGTATTCAAACGGGCAAGTTAGGATTACGGTTGGGAGTAAAACGGTTACGTTATCTAAAGCCGAAGCAGCTGGTATTGCGGTCTCCATAATCGTCGTCGTTTTTGCATTTATTGCGTATTGTGGCTATCGTTTACATCAAAGACGAAGAGGGTATAGATGGATGGTTTTCGACCACGACGAAGAAGGAAGAATGATTGCGAGAGAGGAAAGAGGAAGCGACGATAATAAGAGAGAAATAGAACTATCAAACGCAGAAGGTGGTGGTAATAATGCTGCTAGAAGTAGTAGTAATACGGCGGCAACACAAATTATATCTTCTTTGCGAGATAAGCACGGTACTACTGACAATAAAGCGACTGGTAATAATGATCAAATGTCGCCTTACAAAGTTGATGGTTTTTAATATACCGGTACATTATATTATTACATTACATTAATTCTTTGCGCATATTCGCGAGCTCGTCGCGTAAAGATTCGGATAAATAAGAATCGCAGCCAAACTCGGCAATCATTTCGTCGTGCTCTTTCCATAACTCTTTTGTCGCCTTGGCGCCGTTATATCGAGCTCTGATTAAAGTATTTCTATTCGTGTGTTCGCCGCTTATGAATTCAACTACGTCTACTTTATAACCCAAAAGTCTCAAGATCAAAGCGCGCCAAGCATCGGTAACGTTATCGATTGTTCTTTGATATAATATCCCATGCGTTGCGATTGATTTCAACGGCGTCATCAATTCTGTTCTACTGTTTGTGCTTATCTTGATTCGTCTATGCAAATCTTGATGGCAGCATGGCGAACATAGAATGACTTTGGTATTCCAACGAACGGCGCGCGCTAAAGCTTGATCAGTTGCGGTATCGCACGCGTGCAATGCAATGCATACATCTACATCTGCATCATCATCGTCGAAAGAGATTTCCGCGTTTTCAATCGTACCTTGCACAAATTCTACTTCACTATCCCAACCAAGAGTTTTCGCCACTTTCTCGTTATGTTCTTTGCTTTGTTTCTTCACGTCGACACCGATGACGTTTGTTTCGATCGATTTCTCGTTCTTAAGGAACGAATACGTAGCAAATGTTAAATATGCATTCCCACATCCTAAATCTACGACGGTTATTTTCTTTTCGCGCGATATCGTCGATAAGCTCTGGTCGAGGTGATGTAAGAAAGCTTCGACCTCTTGATACTTTTTGTTCTTCGATGCTATAATTTTCCCATCAACGGTTGATACGCCTACGTGCACTAAGAACGGATCCTCCGCTCGCATTAAGCGTTTCTTCTCTCGATTATGCTCGAACAAATTAACTGTATTAGCATTAATTGTATTCCTTTTTGATTGAGGTTCTTGTTTTCTCACAAACGCGTCTCCGCCTTTCGTCACTCGAATCGAATACGAACTCTCATCAATCATCTCGACCAAGAAATTCGCGTACCCACAATCTCTTACTATGTGCATAACCACATCATCCGAATCGCTGTCGTTGCTACTATTATTACTGTTACGAATCAGTGGAAAATTCTTCGTGAACGATTGCGTGTCCGTAAACTGTACGAGTTGAATAGAATACTTCCCCTTGATCGAAACATATTTTAAATCACTTTTCTTATACTCTTGTGTCTTAGATCCATTTCGTCGCCCAGTACACGATATCCTCTTCACGCAAACATTCGATCGCTTACGTAAAGAGTTCGCGAACAACTCCTTGATCTCTCTCGCTAAAACGTTCCCAAAATCGACTCTGCCTAACGTCAACGCAGGAGCCGAAGAAGCCGAAGCCGCAGAAGAAGAGGATAATAAAGAAGAAGTATCCTCATCATTAATTAGCGAGGAAGCATCGAACGCATCAGTGCTACTGTCACGAACGCATAAATAAGTAGCGTCTCTATTATTCCTTCTCCTATCCACTTTACTCTCTGCAGCATCGGTATCGTTATTTCGCCCATTAAAACTACTCGTAACTAAGAACGTATTCCTATGATGACGAAGACGATGACGATGACGAGCATACAAAGAATTGAACATCTTCTGTGCCGATCGCACGATCGTATTACTGCCACTACTCATTCTATTCTATTAACGCCTACGAGCATTTAATACACTACGGTCCTCGTGGAGAACTTATTGCGAGCAGAACGCTCTACTGAAAAAGACGCGTCAAATAAAAATATCCAAAACGAACTCGTCAGTATAGTTCCAAACGAACACAGAGATGAGCCTCCTTAAGAACGTTTTGAAGAGACAAATCGTGCGTTCGAACGAACGAGCTGCTGCTTCTGCTCAATCTACGAGTTCTTCCTTTTCTTTTGCCACGGATAGTAAAGCATCGTGGAATGATTGGATATTCGCTCGTTCTGATCATTCTCGTTCGTTTCTTTTCGTGAAGACGAATTTCGTTGCTGCGACTATCGTCTGCAAGAGAACGTTTTCCTCTACTGCTCGTGAGATCAGTACACGTAATGCAAATGTTAAGACGAGCACGACGAGGAAGAACTCGATCGTGGAAGCCATGAACGAAGAAACGAAGATCTTGAAGGATCTCTCGAAATTCCGATTATCCATGTTCGTCGTGAGCACGAGCGCCTGTGGGTGTTTCCTGATGCTAGGCGATGGACGCGAGAGAGAACGCGCTTGCAGAGCAGACGATGATGACGATGGGAGAGTAGAACTAGGAACGAAAAAAGAAGAACAGGAAACGAAGGATGACTTGAATGATTATTATGGCAAATATGAGCAGTATATGGAACAGGCGAAGATAGTTTTAAACGTATCTATCGGGACCGCGTTGTGCGCGTTTAGCGCAAACTCGATGAACCAAATCATCGAACGCGAGCAAGACGCGAAGATGGCGAGGACGATGAGGAGACCTTTACCGAGTAAACGAATTAGCGTATTGAGAGCTGTTATGTTTTCCGTGACCTCTGGTGTAAGTGGTTGTTGGTTTTTGAACGAGTTCTGTAACGAACAAACGGCTGTTTTGGGGGGCGGGAACATTTTGTTATACGCGTTTGTATATACACCGTTGAAGCAAGTGCATTGGGTGAATACGTGGGTAGGTGCCGTAGTCGGGGCGATACCGCCGATGATGGGCTTTACAGCCGCGACGAACGCATTATCATTTTCGTCGTCGTCGTCGTCGTCAGATTCATTAGCAGGAATGATGAACACCGATAATAACGATAGCAATAAAAGAAATTCTTTATTAATGAAAGGTATGGTTCTTCCTTTAGCGGTTTATTTATGGCAAATGCCGCATTTCATGGCACTTGCGACGATGGGAAAAGAGGATTACATCAAAGGCGGATATAGCATGTTATCGCATCCGAAATATGATCCCCTTTTGAGAAGAGTAGCAAACGTCGCGCTTAGGAATTCTTTGATGCTTCTGCCGCTCGGATTTATTGCAACGAATGTTGGACTAGTCGCGAAAGATTCGTCGTTTCAATACGAAGCTGCTTTATTAGGCGCGCCGTTAGTATTGACGGCGTTACTATTTCGTCAAAAAGCAAACATTACTAGCGCGAAACGTATGTTTTACGGCTCGCTCGCGTATTTACCTTTGTTTCAGCTCATGCTTTGCATTCGAAGTCGTCAATCAATCACTAACGACGATGAAAATAATAATAACAATAATAATAATAATATTTTACGACAACAAGAAGGTGATGATGATGAAAGCTTATTCAATGACAAAAACGTCAACGCTTTTTTGAAAATTTTAATGACGCCAGTGATCGCTTTACACGATTTAGTCGCCGTCGATGAATCCTGCCCGCAAGTCGCCTTAGCTGAAGATAAAGAAAAGAACAACGATATGAAAGAGGAGAAATAGAAATAGAATTCATTTTTTAATTTAGAAAATTAGAATTAGTATAGAATAAACACACACACAAATGCACTAAATATAAATATATATACGGTATGTATTTAATAGCTCCCTCGAGGGGCTTGCCAATCCAATTTAATCGGTCGACCGCCCATGCACGGAGTATTATGCAACGCGGCGGCTTGATCGATTTCCTCCTTTTTGAAATCCGCGTAACCTTGACCGCGAAATTCGCCAGTATCTCTATTTTCTAACCAACGCACCTTTAACATCTCTGCGCCCGCGTTTTCTTTGAAAAACTCCCAAATAAAATCATCCGTCATATTAAAGTCCAAGTTACCCATGAACAACGTATAACATCCTTCCGGCTTCTCGCCCATTTCAGGGAATTTCTTTTGCGGTTTCTTATTACTATTAGTACTATTTTTCGTGAGATTATTCGATGAAGGTAACGTCTCTCCTCTTTCAGCAGCAGCAGCTCTTTCCTCGGCCGTATTCCCGCGTTGTTCCCAACGTCTAATCTTACACTCTCGTTTTAGAACGATTCTCCCAGAGCTTTCGACTGCTTTTTCGCGTTCTTCTTCGCTCGAGAACTCGACAACGCCGGCTCCCAAAAACTTCTTCGTAAGCTTCTCCTCCATCCATACAATTGATTTGATTTCGCCTATATCTGCAAACGCTTCTTTTAAAGAATCGTCATCTATTTGCCACGAGAGATTCCCCATGTATACTTTCGTGTTTGATAACGGGAACTCGCCAGGTTCTGGATGCGTTTTTAATGTTAATTCTTGTTTTTCATCATCGTTTTCTGCTTTATCTGAATCCGTGTTAGTAGTAGTCGTACTATTTCCGTTTCGTCGTCGTTCGTTATCGTCTTCTCCGTGATAATAATTTTCCTCTTCATCGGCGTCGGCGTCTGGTAACTCAAAATCTTCATCGAATTCGTCCTCTGTCGATTCTTTCATTTTCCTGACCTTCTTCGCCTTTTTCTTTGCCTGTTTCTTCATCTCTAGCACTCTCGCCTCTTCGCTATCGCTATATGCGCCATCTTTCCTCTTCATGCTCTTTCCCATCGTTCACTCTTTCAATAAACAAGCTTTTCTTCTTAAACCTCTTCTTCTTCTTCTTAAATAAGTTCTTAAACTTCTTCGCCGCCAAAAAAAAGAAGATCACGCGCAAACACTGCACACAAGAGAGAGAGAACACGCGTCTGACTATACTATACTGACTATCTTTCTCTCCTTTTTCTCTTTTCTTAGTCGCTAGTTTTGTAATCAACGGATGAGTTATCTGATTATTATTATTATTATTATTATTATTATTATTATTATTATTATTATTATTATGTACAACACCTATTATTATTAATCACGTTTTATGGTTTGCTGCAACGTCAAATCTCTGATTTTCACAAATCTCCAAAAATCAAAACAGAAGAAGAAGAAGAAGAAGAAGAAGAGGAAGAAGAAGAAGAAGAGGGAGAAAATAATGTCATCATCGAAATCATGCCATGCGTCAGCGCGAGATCTAACGCTCGCTGACGCGCTTAGCGCAGAAGCAGTAGTTCGAGCAGGAGAATTGAGTGATACAGATAGTACTACACACAGTCTTTGTAACGAAGAGAACTATTTCGAATATTTGAGAGCGCTCTTAAGGAGTAAGAACGACTGCGACGACGCAGACGAACGAAGAAGAGGAAGTAGGAGAGTGAGCAGAGGAACGAACGGTTTTTCCGATGATGATAACGAACGAACGAAGAAGAGAAAGAGGAAGATGAACGAACTGTTAAAGGATATCACAGCAGTAGTCTTCAACGATAACCGTGGGAAAGATGAGAAGTATGAGAGCTTAAATGAACGAAGAACGAGAAAGTTCTTATCGTTCAATAGTGACAGTAAAAACAGCAATAAGGGTAAATATTTCGATCGTATCGAAGGCTTATTGGAAGAAATATCGTCAGTAACCGCCGAAGATGAAGATCGTGCACGCGAGGACAAAACACGCGGTTCTAGCGAGAACGAAGAAGATTACGATAAGACTAAGCAAGAGATACGAAAGAAATGGATCGAACGAATACCTAGAGTGAATGTCATAAACATGGTCGATTTACGATTTAATAGAGCAGATGATGATGACGACGAAGACGACAGTAATAAATTGAGGAAATCGTCGGCGAAGTTTCTTCTAGAGTGCTTGAGCGAGGACGTCGAAGAGTCAAAGAGTCTTCTTTCGTTCGTCGTCGAGCGAAACGAGGATAATAGGAGGAGTAATAGAAGAAATAGTGTTTTCGAAGTCAGTTTAGAGACTTTGAGGAATAGACGAAATAACAATAGTAGTAATTATTTCGAAGCGTTGCAGAGCGCGACGGAGGATTTGAGAGCTGTTCTCGCAACTTGCGAAAGAGCAGATTTAACGTTGAAGAAACGCCTTTATGAGAGAATGGACGAACAAGATTTTTCGAATCATCATAATCATAACCATACGACGACGACGACGACGACGACGACGACGACGGCGGTCGAGATGTTCGCCAAAATATGCTGCTTATTGCCACTGTCTTTAAACGACGGCTTAGAACGTGATGATGATGATGATTCAAAAAATCGAATTGCGCTCGCTTCTCAATGTTTACAGATTTTATCGAGAAGAGGTTACGCAGAGGCGTGCGCGAATGCACTTATTTTTGTTCAATTCGAGATAGTTAAGAACGAAAAATTGATTGAAAAGCACGTCTGCGCTAAAGTTATTGATTCTGTGTCAGATAAACGCGCGTGTTGCAAAATTATCGAGTCTATTTTTGCAGTATTCGGTAAAAAGAGTTATACAAACGCAGCTCGGGATTGCGAGTTCATACTTCGCGAAATCTTGCTCTATCGCTTTTGGAAATGCGAAACGACTAAATATTATTTGAGCGAAGAGATTTTACTCAATAAAGGATGTCCTCGGAACGTTTTACCGGCATTAATTCGAATACTTCTCGTACGTCCTTTATCGATAGTAGACGACTTCAATATTCCCAGCGATGGCGAAGACGTGAACGATCGAGCGATAGTGACCACTGTAGACGTTGAAAAGTTCAAGCACGATTTGATTGCTAACGTATGCGAATTATGGGCATCGAAAAACTTTGTCGTTGGAAGCTCTTCGAAATCAAAAGGTCATCTCGCGGCGACCATGAACGCAATATTAATCACGTCTCGAGTGCAAAAACAAACAGAAAAAGAACAAACACAAAACGAACCTGGCCGCTGGGAAAGCTTTATATGTGGAAGCTCATCGGTTAGAGATGGAGCAAAGTTAACTTCGTATATCGTCGATGGGGTCTCCGTACGATTAGAATCATCGTCCGCACAGAGTCGCGCGCACGCGAGAAGAATTGCAAAAGAGTTTTCTCTCACCATCAATCCAAACAAGCCGTTAGATTTAGACGCACCAGTCGACGGTGAAACCGATCTTCTTGATGATGATGACGACGACGACGCCATGAGCGACAAAGAAGACGATAGATATCATAGTGAAAACGAAGCAGAATGGGAATCGAACGTGAAGGATGCCATGGGAGAGTACGACGCGTCGAAAGTACTGCCTTCGTCGTTTTATGAAATTGATGATGACGACGAAGGAGAAGAAAAGAATGAAAGAAAGAAAAAGAAGACATCAAAAGCGAACAACGCTGTTGTTGAAATCGATGAGAACGATGATATAAACAACGGTGTAGATGATATCAACGACGACGAATTTCAGGCATACGATATTGATTCAGACGACGACGATGAACTCACGCAAAAACAAAGCAACGCAAAAAATTTAAGACGACATTTGAAACAGCTTCCAAAGCCAAGAACTTTGCGCGAAGCGTTGAATGCGTTAAGAAGAGTGAAACCATCTCAACACTTTGCCGATGCCGATCTCGCAGATGCACAAGAGGGTGCTGTATATGCGATGGCAGAGATGTTTGAAAACTCACCAGACGAGCTCTTTTCTGTTGCCGATCAATTTTCAATCGCACTTTTGCACGCAAATCCACCGACTCCTTCGACGAAAGCTTTAGAAATATCTCGCATGAATGGATTAACGAAATTGTTTGAAAACGCGCCAGAAGAATCTATACCAACTGCAATTGGACACGCATTCGATGGAACGACCTGCGATGCGAGTCATAAACTCGAGTTATTATGCTGTATATCTCAGGCGGCGAAGACTCTATCAGCGTTGCCATCTTCTCTGACTTCTTATGTTGAAAATAACAACAACAATAATAATTACAGAATTTCGCAGTCATCATCCCCGAGAGATTCGAATATGAATAATGGAAGTAAAACGCGCGTGTTTGCACCGAAAGCGTTACAAAATCGAAATAGGTATGGCGGCGGACTCGCGCGAGTAGGGCACCGCACGCGCTCGGCGATCATAGGACCAACAATCGTCGCACCTCTACTCGTGTCTTTATCCTCCCAACTGCAAAGAATGAGCGACTTATCGAGTTCGATTGGAAGTGAAGCCATGGTATTATCTGCGATGTTAGATTGCATCGGCGAGTGTTGTTACCGCACTCAAAACGCCGTTAATTCGTATAACACTGCGCTCGCTGCGCTTGGGACGATCACGGCTCACGATGCGTATTTATTGAAGCATTGTGATCCGAGCGTACGATCTAGCGCTTTAGTCGCATGTGCGAGAGCTCTACTCGTCGTTCCAGATATCATGGCTAAAGAAGAGTTGATGTTAACCATGAGTACTACTGCTACGACTGCTTCAGCTGTAGAAGAGAATAGCGATAAGTCGAAACTATTCGATGTGATTGAGAAAATAACAACAATCGCGAAACACGAACACGTGCGAGGCATAGACGAACAATGTCGCTCTGCGGGTGTTTTCGCCACGGCTGCAACACATGACGTCGTCAAGCGCGCGACCGAATGCGCTACACGCGCGCTCTCGAACGACGACGGCCCGAACGAAAGCGCTCCTCGAGTCCATTTCGTGTTCCCAAAAGCTGAGAACAATCGCTTTCGAACGAGAGCGAACTCTGTGGAGCAAATGACGATTACAAGTCTCGGTAAATTACACGTCTCTGCTCAATCTGGTATTCATAGTAGTGATCGTGGCAACGTTAGACTTCTTTAGCTCTCGCGATAGTCATTTTTACCTTGCTCTTTAGAAGGGCAAAACACTGGATTTTCGTATTATTTTATTAGCAAAAGTTACGAAAAAACGAAGGAAAAAATTCACAAACAAGATCGCATTCATCACTTAAAGTTCCAAACTTTCTTAATAAGAGAGATTAAGATTAAGGACGCGCACGCGAGAGCGAAAGAAGTGCGCTCGATAGTATTTTACTAATCGCGCCTTCGATCGATTCGAGTTATAACGATCGTTCGATTCATTAAAGAGTTTGTTCTTGTTCTTTATAGAGGACGACTTTTGGCGGCCTATAGTGAAATCATCGTCTCGAAGAGAACGAAGGCTATTAAATATAACCACCACTAGTATTACTGTTATTAATTATTAGTACTGAAGAGTAGGATATTAATAGTAGAGCGATATAATTGATAAGATAAATAAACGAACGAAAGAAAGAAATGGCCTCGTTAACGAATCAACAGGATGGGAAACAAAAACTGTTCAGAATAAGGAGAACTATATCGAAAATGTTAAGCTCGCGCGGGTATTTAGTATCGCAGAAAGAACTCGAGAGAGATAAAGAGTCGTTCATGGAAGAGTTCGGAGAATTAACGAGGGAACATTTAACGATCATGGTACCGAAAAGGGACGACCCGTCGGAGAACATATTCGTTTTCTTCCCCGAGGAAGAGAAAGTCGGCGTGAAGATGATCAAAGATTACGCGAAAAGGATGAGAGAGGAGAACGTGATGAGGGCGATTATTATCATTAGATCTTCGTTGACGCCGTTCGCGAAACAATCGTTGTTAGAAGTGCAACAACAAAAGTTTATAATCGAAACGTTTCAAGAGACTGAATTGTTAGTGAACATTACGGATCACGTTTTAGTGCCGAAACACGTTTTGTTAACCGACGAGGAGAAGAAGACTTTGTTGGAGCGATATAAAGTTAGAGAGACGCAATTGCCGAGGATTCAGTTACACGACCCTGTCGCTCGGTATTACGGCATGCGAAGAGGCCAAGTAGTGAGAATTATTAGACCATCTGAAACTGCCGGGAGATACGTTACGTATAGATTATGCGTTTAACTAATAATATATATTTTTATACGTGTTTGCTACTATTACTACTACTACTACTAATACTGAATTATTCATACTACTTTCTACTCTCTCTGATTCGTGCTAGCGATGAATCTTGAAACTTCTTTCATAGTCCCTTGAGATGGGTTCGAGATAGGATGCAAATGCTGGATTGACGCCAAAATCTTCCTTAAATCTTCCTTCAAAGTTGTCCCAACTTCAACATACTTTCGTCGTTTGTTTTGCAAATAATAATACGCTGCTATAACTCCAATCGATAAATCTTTGGCGTCATCGCAACAGACGAAAATACTAGAATTATCGGTGCTATTTTTATTCAGAAAATCAACGCATCGAGGTAGTAACCTCTCGATATCTCCTCTCTTCTCTTTATGCTTTTTAAGCGGAACGTGTAAATACGTTTTCGAGACGTCTTTGCTCTTGACCGTAGAATTTGGTGTATGTTGCTGACCGACATAAAGGACTGCTTTGAATTCATCATCTCTCGTGAACGATTTATTTAGAAGCGTCTCAAAAGTACCGACGAAAATATTCGGATTGTCGCCGAACGCATTCTTCAACGATTGAAAGATGATTTCATCTTCTTCGTCGTCGATTTTCGATGCGCGTCCAGAAGACGCAACGACAAAAGATTTTACCAAACTCTCGCATTGTTCTTCTTCGCTAAGGCAGATTAACTTCTCCATTCCATATTCTTGAAAAAGCTTCGGCGTCAACCCAAGAGACCAAGTCTCTTCATCATCAGCAGCTCCTGGAAAATATTGATAGCTGATATTCTTCTTCTTTTCTTTCAAAGTCGTTCCATTGCACTCATAATCGAGTTCTAATAGGCATCGCTCGCCCGATTTATTTAACGGTTTCGATGCACTTATTAAGTATAAGCATGTCACATTCTCCTTTCTTTTAAATGTTTTAACATCATCGAACGCGTTATTTCGCGAGACGTACTTACAAAGGAGAGGCCCGCTTCTCGCGAGCGCTTCGACGAGTTCTTTAAAACAGTCATCAGCGCAAACGCTCTTGAAATCTTTAACGAATTGCTTCATTTTCACGCGTATCGCTGATAATTCGTTCTCGCTCACGAACTCGGGAAGCTCGTCTTCATGGAGCTCTATTTCGCCATCACAATATCGATCCCACATATCACTATTACTGTTACTATTACTATCACGGCGACGAAGAGCGAGAACATCAAACGCCACGGCTCGATTAATCACGGCAGCCCAAATTGGTACGGTTTTCCCTAGCGCGTCCGGGAATCTCTTCGTCCTACTCTTCGTCGCGTCCACGATTGCGCAGTACCCTCCTCTTAAACTCGCTCGTAAAACGACATCGACGTTCAACCTTTGCTTCGAGAACTGATGGTTCTGGTTATGCCCATCGATGCTCTTGAACACGCAAGTCTTACTTAATCGATAGTTCGCGTACCAAGCACCGCATCTTAAATTCGCAAACACGTTACGATAACAATCACTATCACTATTACTCGTGTTTATTTTCTTAATCATATCTTCAACGAACGCGTAATCTGCAAAGACAGAGCAAAGTTTGTTGAACAAATCCTCCTGTCTCCTTCTTATCGCGCGATGGTTTTCATAGAACGTCGGCTTTATCAATCGCTCTATTTGCGCATCCGTGCATTCCTCCAACGAGAGCATTATTACTTATTCATGGTATCGTTATTGTTCTCGTTACACATTTTGTGGGGAAAAGAATAAAGAAAGCATTACGAGGGTTTAGTGTTTAGGGTTTAGGGTTTGTAGGCTCGTAGCACATTCTGATGAGAAAACGGCAATTTAAAATCTCTCCATTTTCATCTAAACGAACGAACGAACGAACCGTTGACCGGCAGCGAGGAAGACGAGAGCTGAGACGATGGATAACCCTTCCGCTCTCGAGGAAGATACGAACGCTGACGCTCTCTCTGATACGACCGCGCGTGGTGCGTTCGTTCAAACCGGCGCGGCTTCTTTGTGCAGTGCACTGAAAACGTTCCAACGACTCTGTGAATGCAGGGCAGAACTATACACGCAGTTGAAATCGAAACACGAGGATGTTTTGAAGCGCACTCGCGCAGCCTCTGCGTATTTGAACAAAGACCGCGCAGACAACGCAGATGAAGGAGAAGAGGAATTCGATCGTTTAGTAGAGTCAGTGAACAAAGCAGAGGAGAATCATCGTAAATGTTTGAACAGTTTTGCGCTTGGCATGAACGAAATCAATAGGAGCATTAACG
>Ga0209830_10001269_pt1 | contig 22753 bp, 26 predicted proteins | sample ArcticOcean_MG_C_12_FD_187439 | JGI IMG/M metagenome (GOLD analysis project Ga0209830, IMG submission 187439) | Marine microbial communities from western Arctic Ocean - ArcticOcean_MG_CB8_130 (SPAdes) (version 2) | ecosystem: Environmental > Aquatic > Marine > Oceanic | place: Arctic Ocean...
CAGTATCGCACGTAATACCTCCATTAGCAACCAATGCACCTGTTATAGTTGCCGATGCGAGAGTAGAAGCAGCTTCTACATTAAGTGTTCCTTTGATACCTGTGTTACCTGTACCGTCAGCAACTGTAAATTTATCAGTATCACACGCAATACCTCCATTAGCAACCAACGCACCTGTAACAGTCGCACTTGATAATGTGGATGCCCCAGCACTTAATGCACCGCCCGTGGTAAGACTATTATTACTGAAATCAATAGCATTATTGGAATCTGTAATTGAACCATCTCCAAGTGTTAAAGTACCAATCTTTGAACCAGTAGCCGCCGTTACGATACCGCTTGCAACAACTGTTCCAGATATATTTAAGTCATCCACCAATCCAATTACACCATCACTTGAAGAATCACCGTCACCGCTGGCATTAAATATAAGCGTAGACTCGACGTTCATCGTAAGAGATGTGCTGGTGCTAGAATTAAGTTCAATTTTACTAGCATTTAAAGATATAATAGAATTGGCTGCAGTCGTACCTGCCATAACGATACCACCATAAGCGGTTACAACTTCTGTAATATCAGCCTGCTCACCTATAATTTGAGCATTTTTTACTCCTAGGATGTTGTTGGTGTTGTTGGCGAGTGTATCATTGGGCCCGACGTTAAGGGTAATGCCGCTGACTGTAATGGCGCCGCCCTCGATCCCAACCTTGGACGACCCACCCATAAATGAAAATACTTCTTTTACCATTCTCTCTCTCTTTTTTTTATACAATATAGAAAGGTTTAAATTTTTTTTATAATTTAAAATTTAATAATAATGTTATATACATAGTAATAGTATATGCGTTCTCATTACTTACATACTATACATAAAACACCTTTTTTTTGTTCAATATTTCAAGATCCTAAACATATAAATTATTCCGCATTTAAAAATTTTTCTAAAAATAAATTTGAATATTATTCTATTTTAGTATTTATATTTTATATAGAATATAAGAAACAAAAAAACCAATTTAATATTCTAGTTGAAGAATTTAAACAAAACTCTAAACATAAAAAACAAAACAAAGACGCCGCCAAAAAACAAGATAAAGACGAAAATGAAGGCGCATGCGAAACACACGGTAACAATGAAGATGAAAATGAAGATAAAGATGAAAATGAAGATAAAGATGAAAATGAAAATGAAAATGTAGATGAAGATAAAGATGAACATAAAGATGAAGATAAAGCTGAAGATGTAAATGAAGATAAAGCTGAAGATGAAGATGAAGATGAAGATGAATATGAAAATGAAAATGAAGATGAAAATAAAGATGGGAATGACGATAAAAACGAAGATGAAGATGAAAATGAAACTGAAAATGAAAACAAAAACAAAAACAAAAACAAAAACAAAAACAAACACAGAAACAGACACAGAAATAAAAATACAAATAGTTGTAAAGAAAATGCTAAATCCAATAATACATATAATGATTCTGGCTCGTTTCAATTAGTATCTATATCACATACTACTACCGATTCGCACTCAAAACCAAACTCAACCCCAAACTCAACACCAAAAACAACTCCAGACCCAAAACCGAGAATGAGTTTTGAAGACACGCAACAAACACATAATACTATTAAAAAAAATATACATACGTTTAGTAAAAATAAACAAAAATATAAAAAAAAGTTTATAAAAAAATTGTTTAATAAAATTTGTGTTAAATCACACCCCGATAAAACAAATAATGACCCCTTTAAACAATACTTATTTGTAAAAACTAAAAAAGCCTATAAAAATAAGAATATGTATAAACTTATCTTAATTGCGAACATATTACAGATTAAAATATCGGATCGATATTTTAATTCGAATATAGATAAATGTCTTATTAATGAACTCAAATTATTAAATGAAAAAACAAACGAATTTCGTTTATATGTGTAACAATTTATTGGTTAACTAAGGTTAGCGTCGTTTCATCGAAATCCATTTTAAAAGAATCTCCTTCAGTGTAAAATGTAACAGTATGTTTAATGGTTTCATGAAAATCGCATATACGATTAAGCAGAGTATTGCGTATGTAATTTTCTGTGTTATGAAAATTGCCATCATATGTAAGAGTAGCCAATACTTTAGTTAATGCGGATATACAAGTTGTCGCCGTTAATTTACTTTCATCTTCAAGCTTCACATTTAATTGTTGAACTGGATTAGCAGGATCACAAGCACGTGTTAAATAATATTTGCCCATGCCAGTAATGTTAAGTCTTCTTAAAATTGTATAATCTTTAGTATCTTCGCTATAGGTTACCTCATCTCCAATTGTAAACGCAAAATCAGCATCAACTCCGTTTTCCCACTTCATTTTATACTATATAAATATATTAATTATTTATTTTAATTTTTAAATATACATTTAAATGATTATATTTTAGTTTAAAAATAATCATTTATATAGTATTATACAGTAAAGTAAATATGTTTTCGCAAAATAAAGATTATTATGGCATTCTTAATATTTCAACTCAAGCGACTGAAAAAGAAATTAAATCCGCCTATCGCTCGTTAGCAAAAGAATATCACCCGGATAAAAATCTAAATGATAAGGGAGCAGGAGAAAAATTTAAAGAAATTTCAGAAGCCTACGAGCATTTACATGATCCACAAAAAAAAATACAATATGATATGTTTCATACGATGCCCTTTCAAATGGGTTCAGAGATACCGATTCATATGACGTCCTTTATGATGCCTAATTTTATGGATATCTTTCAACCACCAGAAGATATACAAAATATTATCCAATCATTACAATCGGGATTTGGTATGGGATTTCAACCTGATACGTTTACCCATAATCCTAATCAAGCCATTGAAAAGGAAATATTTAATTCAGTTCAGCAATTATTTAGTGGCCATATGTCACAACGCTCACGCTCTACGCAAAAATCACCTATAAAAACAAAATCACCTATAAAAAAGATTACTGTTCCTCTTACATTTACTGATTTATATTTGGGTTCCAATAAACAAATAACCATTACGCGAAACATAAAAGGAACCATTAAAAATGAAATACTCGATATTACGATTCCTATCGGAATGGATACACATAAACTTAAAACATTTATAGAAAAAGGGGATTTATTAGAAAAAGATAGTATATGTGGTGATGTACAGCTATCGTTTAAAGTCTCTAAACATTCTGTATTTAAAAAATTCGATCATGATTTAATTATAGAAAAAAAAATATTATTATCGGAAGCTTTATGCGGATATGAGTTTGATATTACTTTACCCAATCACACAAACATACATATTATTAGTGAAAAGGTTATTAGTCCAAAAATAACTAAAACAATTTCTGGTTTAGGATTTCCATATCACGACGGACAATCATCTACTATACACTATGGCGATGTACATGTATTATTTAAAATAGTTTTTCCAGAAATATTAGAAAAAAAACAAAAACAATTATTATATAAATTATTACCTAAACGAAAACAAAACACATCGGATACTCAAACACGATCGGTTGACTATGATCACACATATGCTATTTAAATAATAATAATAATAATAATAACAATAATAATAATAATAATTTAATTTGATATTTTATATGTCAATATATTCATATTATTATAATTTAAGTATGAATACGAGTAAAATTAACGAATGTATCCAAAAAGAACAGCGTAAATATGTGGAACAGCTATTAATAAATATATCAATCCATTATAATTTAAATAAAAAAGAATTAATTGAAAAATTTTTAGATACAAAAAAAAATTTTAAAAAATATAAAAATAAAAAAAAACATATTGACCCACAATACATTTGTATGGCTAAAACGCAAACGGGAGCTCAATGTTCTAGGAGTAAAAAATTTGGCGATTATTGTGGAAAACATTCTATACATAAAGACAAATGTTTATTGGAAAAGTATATACCTAATAGCGAACGTTCGGAAAAAGAAGAAAAAGAGTATTGTACAAAAAATAATTTTCACTGTAAATGTAATCCTAAACTGGGTAGAATTTTACATAATTCGAGTATAACAATACAATATACTAAAAATAATTCTAATCATCTTATTGTAAAAAATGAACGTATTCGCGACACTCTTTATAATGTAGAATCAGACACTCAAATTGTATTTGATACCAATACCAAACAACCAACCGTTATAGGAAAAAAATTATCAGATAATGAAATATTCTTTTTATCGGATATAGAATTGGAACATGATAGCATGAATGATAGCATGAATGATAGCATTAATACTATAAATCATACCATTAAACCAAAAAAGGAACCTATACAAACTAGTAATGATAGTAATGATAGTAATGATAGTACACAAACATTAGACACTATAACCAATAGTATAACAGATTTGCTTACTAAACATAATGTAGGATATCTAGAAGAAAGTTTTGACGCATTTACTATCAATAAAGGACCTCATGTATCCAGTCATTCAACCCCATATACTCAGGACACTACTGAAGACGATATCGATATTCTCGACGATATTAATGCCGAATTAGGTCTTTATTAAGTAGTATAAAAATTGATGTTTAGTTTATATTTAGTTTATATTTAATATTTATTTAATAGTTATTTAATAGTTATTTAGTAGAATACGTTTATACTATATTTTTTTAATATTGTATCTACTTATACTTACAATGACGATTGAATCTATGATTGAGCTGATATCTTCAATACAAAAAGATTACCAAGAAAATTCCCGTAATTTTTTACAAAATCAAAAAGAGTATATACATCAAGTTAAAAAAGATAATCAAGAGTTGGTAAAAAAATATAGCAACATATTTACTATGTTAGAAAAAGAGCAATTAAACAATCAAAAATTTGAACGATTAGTATATATGTTACAAATGGCATTAAAAGTAAATGCGGGTACTATAGATGCTAAAAAAGCTGATATTAAGGTCGGTCATATTTTAGTCGATCAAATCGTTAAACCTCATTTAGATAAAAATCAAAATGATAAAAGTAAATTATATAATAAACATACTTAAATTGTAGTAAGTAACGACGTATTTGTATCTTTTGGATAGCAATAGTATTTAAATTCGGGCGTATTACATAAATTTCGCAACATGTTCATCGTTGTATGTACTTCTGGTAAAATTACATTTAAATCAATTAACGCTCCCTTTGCGTCAATTAATATGTTAGATACATCCGTGTACATAACTAAACCAGATATACATAAACATACGACTATTATACAGCTCACAATAGACGCACATGTGTTTACTCCAAAGCACATTTTTAAGTTAGTTAATTGCTGACATTTTTTTTTAAATGTCAATGGGGAACGTGGTGACGTTTGTGTAGAATGTAAATATTCTCCTAGAAAATCATTATCGTCATTTGTAAAATCCATTTATAAAATATTTGTATCATATAATATATAATTATTGTTTAAATACTTAAACAATATGTAGATATTTAGAAGTATGTAAATAATAGTACCAATCATTAATGACACTAGTAGATGAATATTTATCCTACCAACAAAAATATGAAAAAAGGTATGGATCCAATACAATTGTATTAATGGAATGTGGTTCTTTTTTTGAAATATATGATTATCCTTCGGAAGATGGCACTGAGGAAAAAATCTATAAAATTGCGGATATTATTAATTTAAATGTCTCACGAAAAAAAAACAAAAAAAATAATGGAGACTATTCCTTAATGGCTGGTTTTCCTAATCACGCCTATGAAAAATGGCGTGATATATTACTAAAACATAATTATACCATTGTTAAAATAGAACAAGATAGTCATGGGACTAAAAATCCTACACGTCGCGTTACTGAAATTATATCACCGGGTGTAAACTTAGATTCGTCACATTATTCCAATCATGTTATGTCTATTTATTTAGAAGAAATATCATCAAATGGTACAAAAATCATTTGGGGGGGAGTTAGTTGTATGGATATTAACACTGGTGATAATATTATTTATGATATTCATGGAATACCGACAGATGATTCCTATACCTTAGATGAAATATTTCGTTTTATACAAACCTATAACCCTAAAGAACTTATTATCAATACCGAAACACTAAGTATAAATAAGGAAGAAATAATATCGTATTTAGAAATAGGGGATAGAAATGTATTATTTAATAATTATGAAAAGAAAAAAAACAATTTATTAAAAATAAATAGTATTAAAAAATTATTAGAAAAATTATTTCCACGATATGGTTTATTAGATGTATTGGATTATTTAGATTTAGATAGAAAAATATGGGGCCTTAATAGTTATGTATTATTGTTACAATTTGTCTTTGAACATAATGAAAATATAGTTAAAAATATGAAAAAACCTATTATATGGGATGACAGTAATCATTTAATTTTATCATATGATACCATTAATCAACTAAATATTATCCAAGATAAAACAAATATGAATAAAAAACTAGATAGTGTTATGAATTTGTTAGATAACACGAGTACCGCCTTTGGTAGGCGTATGTTTAGATACAATATAGGTCATCCTATTATCGATATACCTACATTAAATAAACATTATCATATTATCGAATGTTTACAAGATAACTATACGGCTATAGAAAAAATATTAAAAAAAATAAATGATATTGAGCGTTACCATCGCCGTATGACGATAGGGGTCTTACACCCTAGTTCATTTGTACAATTAGATAATTCATATCGATATATAGTAAAAGTGTATGAAACGATACGGGCATTTGAACACAAAGATTTATCGGTACTTTTACCGCCACAAAATGTATTAGATTCATTTAACGAATTTATGAATACCTATAACCAGCATTTAAGTATGGAGGATATTTTAAATAGTCGGCAAGATAATATTAAACATAGTATTTTTAATAAAGGCTTTAATGTAGAAATAGATACATTACAAAATAAAATTGATATGATTATGGAATATTTTCATTCTTTGTCTAGAAAATTAAGTTATTGTATTGATGTCGATCAGGATAAATTAGTTAAATTAAAAATAACAGAAAAAGATGGTCATTTTTTTACTCTTACTAAAGCAAAAGGAAAAATATTAAAACATAAGTTATCCAAACAAACAGAGATTACTTGGTCCTATACTCATACAATTATAGACCAGGAACAGGGGGAACAAGCGGAACAAGGAGGAGAAAATAAAAAATCTAAAAAGGAAAAAAAAGAATGTACTATCGAAACAAAACATCTTGTTCTTAAACAATTAACAGGCAATATGAAAATAACCTCTCCTGAAATCAAACAATTTTCCGAGCGATTACATTTTTATTATATCAAAATGAATAAATTATGTATGGAAGCATTTAAAACATTATTAGTATCCTATGATCAAACCTATGGACAAATATTAAAACAAATTGTAGAAACCGCCGCTTATATTGATGTATCGGTGTCCAACGCAAAATCTGCCATTATTAATAACTATACAAAACCTATTATCATAGATACTAGTCCTGCCGATACGGGTAACACCGATCATACGGCTTCACAAAGTTTTATTGATTGTAAGCAATTACGCCATCCACTTATAGAAAAATTAAATACACGTGTAGAATATATTCCAAATGATATATGTTTAGGAAAATCCTTGCGCGAACCAATACCTATTAATAAATCTAAACAATCTATAAATGGCATGTTATTATACGGTGTGAATGCGGTAGGTAAATCAAGTACTATGAAATCAGTAGGTATTGCTATTATTATGGCACAAGCGGGTATGTATGTTCCGGCCAGTGAATTTTATTATTATCCTTATAAATATATATTTACACGCATATCCGGCAATGATAATATTTTTAAAGGGCAATCTACCTTTGCTGTAGAAATGTCAGAATTACGTTCGATATTAACACGAGTAAATAAAAATAGTTTGGTTTTAGGAGATGAATTATGTAGTGGAACCGAAACGACATCAGCGATTGCTCTTGTATCCGCAGGAATTATTACCTTAGATAAATCCAATTGTAGTTTTATATTTGCTACACATTTACATAAACTATCTACTATGAAACGAATTACTGAACTGGACAAGGTTAAAAGTTTTCATATGGAAACTATTTATGATGAAGATAAAGGTATATTAATATATAATCGAAAATTAAAGGAGGGTTCAGGAAATTCTATTTATGGATTAGAAGTAGCCAAATCGATGAATTTAGATAAAGAATTTATTCGTTTAGCAGACGAAATTCGACGAGAAGAATTAGATATTCAAAAGGATATCATCAATCATAAAACGTCCTCGTATAATTCGAATATTATTATTGATACGTGTGCGATTTGTTCGAAACAAACCGACGATATTCATCATATTAAATTTCAAGAATGGGCGGATAAACATAATATGATTGACCATCATCATAAAAACATTGAACATAATTTAGTTCAATTGTGTGTAGATTGCCACTATAACGTACATCATGGTAATTTAATAATTAAAGGATATGTACAAACTTCGGATGGTATTCAATTGGATTATAAACATGTTACACAGGAACACATTCATACTAAAAAAAGAAAATTTAATGAAAAACAAATTCAAATTGTGTTAGCATACAAAACAAAATGTAACAACAATCGAACAAAAGCACAAAAATTAATTGAATTAGATAAACAGATAAAAATATCTAAACCAGTTATAAAAAAAATATGGGAAGGAAACTATTAATACATATATTAATACATATATAATTATCTATTAATTATCTATTAATAAATAGCATAATTTACAAATGTTTAAGCCGTATATACGCATTAAGAATAGGCTTATATTTTGTATCGACCAGTTCTCGGGTATTTTGCCGTAATGCTTGTACATTTTTTTGAAATTGATTAATAAATTGTTTATTATTATCAATTACGTATCGGGGTTGTCCTCCTAGATTGTTACATAAATGTGTTGGTAAAGGAAAAAAATAATTAGGTTGGTACACAAGATTCATCCAATCATCACAACCCCAATTAATAATTTCTTCTGGAAAATAAAAACCAAAAATCTCAATATGTTTTCGCGAGACAAAGGTTTGTGTTAAAATAAGTTGATTATTTTTACATACAGGGGACGTTACGCCGATGTTATTGTTTTTTTGTAATACATCGATACAGGCATTCACCCAACCCTTAGTTTCAAAAGATATATCATCGCCACATTGAAAAAAATAATCACAACCATCATCATAGGCTTCTTTACATAAAACATTCCACATTTTTGTTAAATGGCCTTTGGGTATATCGTTAAAATAAATACATTCAATATTTACTTTTTTTGCAGAACGTAAAAATTTTCGGAATTGTGGAATAATGTAGGGATTTGTAAAAATGGGATCATCGTGATCTATACCTATATAAAAAGTATATTCATGTTCGTCATCATATGACCAGAGAAATGATTTCAACGTAATTATATGTAAATAGATATCATTAAAATCACTCCAATTTCTATTTTTTGATGTACAAGGTATTAAAAATCCTATTTTCATTGTCTTAGTTATATATTTATATACATCCATGCTATGTTTAAATATTTGTAATGTTTGTAAACATTATAATACATGTTATAATCTACATTATAATCTACATTATAATATACATTATAATACACAATTATATAAACCCTATTTATACAATATACCTATATGTCCTATGTATTTACACAAAAAAACTCTACATTGCCATTAGAATTAAATAAAATTATTTTTGAATATAAAACGATAGTAGCCAAATCGCCTCATCCTATATGTCAATATATTAAACAACTACATATTCAATGGTACGGAATAGATCGATATTTTATTAAACCTGATTTATTTTTTATTACCTATACTATTCCTAAAAAATCATTATGTGTTTTTATACATAGTCATAGACATAAAAAAATATATAAAATAGAACGATATAAAATACAAAATATATATGATATTTTATCGACTATTACGAATGATAGTGATTATTAATTTTTTATATATATATATATATATATTCGTTTAATTATATATATTAATATTATAGTATTAATATATAGAATATGGTATTATTAATTGAAGACTTACTTACTATTCAAAACTTAATAGAAAATAATAAATATGTTCTAATTGATTTTACAGCTTCATGGTGTGGTCCTTGTAAGCGCATTGGCCCTATATTTGAAAAACTGAGCCCCAAATATTCAAATGTTTCTTGTGTCAAGGTAGATGTAGATTGTGTAGAAACGAAACAATTAGGTCAATTATGTAAAGTCAGATCTATGCCTACGTTTATATTAGTTAAAGAAGGAGCCATTATCGAGCAATTTTCGGGAGCTTCTGAAAAGGATTTAGTTCGTTTATTACAACTAACAAATAATTAATAGTTAATAGTTAATAATTAATAATTAATAATTACTATACTTATGCTACTTTGTCACATAATGTGAATAATATGTTTATTTTTTAATTGATAATAGTTTTACTATATGTGTAATAAATAAATTATTTTATTATATATTTTTATTGACCAGTGCTTCCAAGGCCTTTTTCGCCGCGACTCGTATCGGATAACGTATCTACAATTACATAACTAAAAGGCGACAAATCATTCGCACAAATCTGGAACAAGCGGGTACCTTTTTTAATGGTATAGGTTTCATTAAAACTTACGTTGCCGTCCTCAATAAATCTTTGAAAAATATCATAGGTAGGCATAAATTTAACTACTGCTAAAATATTTCCACGATAATCTTTATCAATAATACCGACATGATTGCCCAAAATAAGTGGCGTTTTGCTAAAACTTGAACGAGGATACAGATAATAAGGCAGTGTGTTCGTATCACTTTCTTCGGTAAGCATTTCACACTGAATACCCAAATCTATTTTTTTAGTTTCTCCAAGTTTAATAATAATATCTTCAAGAATATACAAATCTAAACCACTATCCGAATCATAATTGTGTTTTGTTTGATAAAATTCTTTCGCAGCTGGATGTACAATCTTAATCTTTAGCTGTTTTCCACTCATGGTTCTTTCTTATATATATGTATAATTAATATTATACGTAAATATATCGGTATCAAATTGTAATATTGTAATACGGTTATGTGAACATAGTGTTCTGTGAACATAGTGTTCTGTGATTATAATTTATGTATTAAACTGTTTAAAGGCGTGTAATCGATTAAATTTATTATTACCGTAATGCGAATATTGTGATATATGATATCGTGGTATTTTATTTCGTTCTTCATAGGCATAATCGACACCATCTTTTTCATTTGATTGTTTATTAATAAGTGTTCCCGTATGATCCCATGTAGAAGAAACTTTATTTTGTGGATAGACCTTCGTAATCTGTTTTTCTTTTTGCCTATCAATAAACCAAGAATTATATTTACCTGAACGCTCTTGAATACCGTTGGGATTAATTTTGAAATCTATAGTACCATACTGTAATATTTTATGTTTATACCCACTTAATGCTTTTTTATCCGCTATATTAAAATCATGTAATTTATCGTCAATGGTAGGATATTTATATATAGATTCTAAGTTATAAAATTTAGAAATTTTATCAATATTTTTATTTATATTTGTATCAAAATGTGTTTTATTTTCTTCATGTGTAGCATCATTAATCTCGTTACCAAAATCGGAATGATAATAATCGTCAACATCATTATTATTATTTAATAAAGCCAAGGTGTGAATACTTGACACTTCTTTGATGTCATTAATATTTATTTTATTCGTATTACTTTTATATATTTCTATTTTTAATTCTTGTTGGGCCCCCTTTTTTTGAAATAAAACTAATAATATTTGATATAAGGAATTCTGTTTCTTATCAATTTTAATAACGACCTTTCTATAATCTATATTATTTTTGTTAAACGATACACCCAATGTTTTATTTATTTTACTGATTAGCGGTATTAATATAGAATCTAAATCTAAAATAATTTCATCATTTAAGGTTGCTTTTTCATATTCATTATGAGATAAAATATCATTATCTAATGTAAGTTTCGTATCATCTTTAAATATTATAAAGCTGTGGTCTTTAATGTAATTGGGATATTTTAAGTGTTGTTTGGACTTTACCGTTTTATTATCATTATTTTTTTTTTTTAAAAAATCAAGTATAGAAAAGGGTTCTATATTTTCTATTTTGTTTTCAAGTAAATAAATTTTAGATATGTATAAATAAAAACTCAATAATGAAATTATTGTCAATAATATAAGTGTATTTGTATGTGCCATATTATTATTATGATTAGAAATTTATATTAATATATTATATATTAATATAATTTTATTGTAAAGTTATTAATTATTTAATCTAAAATAATAATTTAATTAAAACAAAGATTGCTAACATATGCCAGAGATCTTTAACAGGCTTAACAAATGTAACTGATTTTACTAAATAGGTATTCCACAAGAGCTTCGCAAACCAAATAAAAAGGATTTGGAATGCTACAACCATTACTATCATTAAAACTACATTTAATGGATTTGCTTTCGCGCCACCACTCATAGCCTGATCAACAACAAATTTTTCTAACGCGTACATTTTATAATATATAATTATATTTTTTTTTATTATATTAAATAATAAATAATAAATAATAAATAATAAATAGATTAGTAATAATTAATAATAAATAGATTAGTAATAATTAATAATAAATAGATTAGTAATAATTAATAATAAATAGATTAGTAATAATAAATAGATTAATAATAATTAATAATAAATAGATAGATACTTTAAAAATCAGAATTAAATTCGATACTTGCGTCTTCATTTTCATTTTGTATCGCGCCCAGACTATATTCACTAACTCGTTTTTCAAAAAAATTTGTTTTACTATCTAAAGATATTAATTCCATAAAATCAAAAGGATTCGACGTGTTAAACATTTTATCATATCCTAACTGTAATAATAACCGATCAGCAACAAACTCTATATATTCAGACATCATGGTAACATTCATACCTATTAAATTACAAGGGATAGACTCTATAATGAATTCTTTTTCAATTTGAACAGCTTCTTTAAAGATAGCATGTATCGTATCTTTGTTCAATTTTTCTTCGATCATAGAATATAATAAAATAGCAAATTCAGTATGCATGCCCTCATCACGACTAATTAATTCATTACTAAACGTTAATCCCGGCAATAATCCTCTTTTTTTCATCCAATATATAGAGCAGAATGCTCCTGAAAAAAACAACCCTTCGACGATGGCGAAAGCCACTAGTCGTGTTGAGAATTTAGCTATATCAGAATCAATCCATTTAATAGCCCAGTCTGCTTTCTTTTTTATTGCTGGACTAAATTGTATAGCATTAAAGGTTTTATGTTTCTCTTCTTCATTTGTGATATATTTATCAATTAATAACGAGTATGTTTCAGAATGGATATTTTCCATCATAATTTGAAAACTGTAAAAGGAACGCACTTCGGGGAGTTGTATTTCTTGAAAAAAATTTAATACCAGATTCTCTAATACAATACCATCACTTCCTGCAAAAAATGCCAAAATATTTTTAATAAAGTGTTTTTCACCATCATTTAATTTGGCCCAGTCGTCTAAATCTTTCGATAAATCTAATTCTTCTGAAATCCAAAAACAGGCTTGTTGTTTTTTTACCATTTTCCATATTTCATTATGTTTAATAGGAAATAAAACAAAACGATTTGGTTGTTCTTGTAGTAAATATTCTGTTGCGCTGTGGTCCATTTTACTCATTGTATACATATATGATTATATTTTTAAATCATTTAAAAAATTAAATCATTTTAAAAGCGTTTATATAATTAAAATGTTTTAGTAAAATAAATATAATTAATTTATCTGTATATTATACTATAATAATGTATCCTAAATTAATTTTTGACGTTGATTACACTTTATATAATTCAAAAGATATTCCAAAAGAAGAAAATGATACAGAAGACATTACCGAAAACTTTTATACATTATTTACACCGAAAGTACAATTAATAAAATTACTACAAGAATATAAAGGTGAAATCTATTTATTTTCTAACGGAAATTTGTGCCATGTTCAAGAAGTTATCGATAAAACAAATTTGTCAAGTATATTTAAAAAAAACCATATAGCAACCTTAGATAATTATTTAGATAGGCCTAAACCATATGTTAAGGCATATAAATATGTTATTGATAGCTTTAATATCAAAGACGATGATAGTGTTTATTTTTTTGAAGATAATTTAGATAATTTAAAAGTCGCTAAGCATAAATACAATTGGAACACTATTTTTATTGACGAAGAAAAAACTACAAATAAAAAAACATCACACTATTCATTTGTGGATTATACATTTAAAGATGCTCTTAAATCATTAAAATATCTTATTCCTAAATTACATAAAAAACATAGTGAACATAGCGATCCAATCATTCCTAGCACAAACCGAAACCAAACTAAAAATTTTCCCGCGTCAAAAGAAGCTATTACTACTAAACATATGAATACGAAAGCGGGTACGCCCGATAATAAGCGTCATAATAAAACTAAAAAAAATAAAAAAAACAAATCTAACAAATCTAACAAATCCAATACACGGCGATCTCCCTTTAAACATCGAAAACATAAAAAAATTAGAAAATCAAAAAATAATAGTAGCATAATAAAACAAAATAGATTAAGACGTTTAGAGAGATTACAAGAAAATAGCGATTAAATAGCGATTAAATATATATAGTTATTATTTATTATTCATCATTCATCATTCATCATCTAAAAAAGCTAATGTAGAAGATAGTGAACTGTGTTCTATATCATCTGATTCTTCATGGACTGATGGAGATAATAGATTAGTATGAATGTTACTAAATTTAACTTTCTTAGTATTTTTTTGTAAAGATTTTAATAAAGGTTCTTTATATGTTTTGTTTTTAATAATCCAACCTTTATTGGCTGGATTCCATAAACCTTTATATTTTTTAATAATGATCTTTTTATCGTAGGTATCTCCGCATATTAATATACAGTCTTTATATTCTTTAATAGTAATAGAACCTGATTTAACTACTTTTGTTTTTTTTGATAATGAAATCATTTCACGCTCACGTATTTTTTTTTCAGTAGTATTTGTTTTAATGGTTTTAATGGTTTTATTATTTTCTATACATTGAATTTTATTTTCTAATAGTTGAATTTTATGGTCTATACTATCTATTTTTAGAATAACTGTATCTAATTTATTATTTATAGCCTGGCAAAGTTTATTTATACTGTTCATACTGTTCTTTTTTAATAATATAAATTATATACATATTTCATCAAATTTATATTTATTTTTTTATATTTATTATAATTTTTTTACTATATAAAAATATTATATTTTGCTTATTTTTGTCCCAGTAACAGCCCCTAAGGTAGTTCCAATAATCGACCCAGTAATAGCAGAACCACATATAACACCTATATATGCTCCCAATGTTATACCAGGAAGATTAAAAATACTCCCGATCCCTGCTCCGATTATACCTCCTGTAATTGTTCCGATAGAAGAAATTATAATGATTTTTTTATTTATATTTTTTTTAGAATTGTTGGCGTGAATTAAGTGTGCGGTGCCACTATGTGTATGATCGACAGTATATTCAATTGAATCTTGGATATGTTCAAATGGTTCATTAGCTTGACTAGAAATCATAGATAAATCACTAAATATTTCTTTAAGAATTTTAGATTGTTCGGAAAGTTGTTTATACTCTTCTGTATTTTCATTTTCTATTTGTTCGGAAATATCACCTAATGATTCTATACATATCGTATTTTTATACATTTATAGGAACCTTATTATTTAGTATTAAAATATATTTTAAACTTAAAACATATTTAAATATTGGTTAGAGTGGTTAGAGTGGTTAGAGTAGCGGATTACTTACAGATCTTACATTTACATTTGCAGGTTTTGTTTTTACATTTTTTTCCACATTTACATTTGCACTTTTTTAATGAACGTTTTTTTCTTCGCCGTGTGGCACTTTTCTTTTTTGAACGACGACGCTTTTTTTTAGGAGAGACGATGCTTTTAACATCTTTAAATAATTTACTTAATGCTTTATCTAAACCCATTCTACTATTATTATAATATATATATATATATTAAAACATATAGTCTTGTTTTTTAAATCATACTAAATTAGTTTAGACGCATCTTTGATAATTTCTTTAATTCGTAATCGTTTTGTTGATAACATAGCATTAATTGCAGTAATATAATCAGGTATATTATCCACATCATTGTTTATAATAGAAAACATATTAGAGATAATATCAATATCGATATCTGTCCATAAATCCATAAATATATTATCCAAGGATTGTATGTTTTTATTTATATCACGGATAGTGTCGATGGGTGTTTCAAACGTTCTTTCGATAATATGTATATAATATTCCAACGCATGAGATAAAATACTAGATTGGTCGTTATAGCTTTGTTTTAAAATATCTAAACCCTTTATGGCTGATTTAAATAATTGCCTATATTTTCCATTTATAAATGGCGAATAATTATACAATGCCTTTGTTATTGGATTTAATAATCTATGTATATCTTCTCTTGTAGAACCACATGACCAACGAATAGTTCCTTGAAATATCGTAGGCGAATGAATATGTAATTTATTATTATAAATTGCTATTTTTGTTCCGACTGGATATAAAGATATTAATGCCAATTTAATAATAATCGAAAGAGGTTCTAATATTTGAATGTGTACCGTAGGTGTTGTATTTTTATTTGTAATATAATCATAGCCTTTTTTTATAGTTCCAGATAATATAGTATTCATTACTTTATAATATGTTATTTATTTTTATATAATAAAAAATATATTAAATTTGATTTTAATTATATAAATATAACATTATTAATATATTAATATAACTATAATTTATAGAAAATGATTATACCTGTTCGTTGTTTTTCGTGTAATAATGTATTGGGTTCAAAGTGGAATACCTATCAACGACTTTTACATGAAAAGAAAAAAAATATACATGAAAATATTATGGTAATAGATGAAAATATTACAACAACTGATGATTTAGAGCATAATATAGATATATTTAAAACCCTTAATATTACACGCTATTGTTGTAAGCGCCATTTATTAGGACATGTCGATATCTTACATAAATTATAAATATTACTTTACTATAGTTATTATTATTACTTTACTATAGTTATTATTATTATTGTAATTTATAATTTATACAATATAAATTAAAATATTATTTATATTATATAAATACTCAATGTATATTCAAAATAGAAAAAATACTCATCAAACTCATTCATATACGAATAATAAAAATACCAATGTTATTTTGGGAGCATTGCTAATATTATTGTTATCTATTTATTCGGATTCTGTTCGATCATTACTACCAAAAAAAACAATTGATTTTTTTTATAATAAAAAAATCTATACTAAATATATAGTTTTATTTGCGTCTATTTATTTTTTGATTGATTTTGCCTATAAAAATAAACAATCGCCTTTATTTGAATTGGGTCTAAGTTTTATTATTATGGTTTTATTTATTATGTACTCTAAGATTCATTATATATTAAACATCGTTATTTTTATTTTATTAGGTATTATTTATTTTATGAATGATATCATCATATATTATAACGAAAATCAAAATGATAGTAATCGTACAATATATAGTAAATATGCATTATTATATACCGTAAAAGATAGTTTAATTATGTTATGTGTCTTATTACTTATAATTGGTTATAGTATGTACCTATCATCTTAACTATTTGGTTGTTATAATACTTTGACACGTAACAATTTACATTGGACAGGACTCCTATAATTGACTATTTAACAGTTATTTTATATTTCCTTTATATAATAAAAATATGTATATATTATATTATATAATGAAATATTCAAATATATATTTTTTAGTAGGATTATTAGTATTAACTTATTTTGTATTTGGCTTACATAAAAAAACTACACATACGAATCGAAAAATTACGTCGTTATTGTATCAAGAAAAAAATGAAAATAAAGAAAATCAATTACGCTGTTCGATTGAAACCCCTGCTACCAGGCGTATGCTTGAAATTAAACGAGATAGTCCATACGGCGGGATAGGGCAACCAGTAACAGGACAACCTCCTAATCAATTTTACAATTTCGATCCGCATAATAGAGAACCCGAAGAAACAAAGATATTTAATAGTGGTTCAACAAAATGTTTTTCTTGCGAAAATCAAGTTCAGTATCAAAATAATAGTTCAGATTATAGTTTTAGCAATCCTACCAAATGCTTTGATTGTGAAAAACAAATCAAATCATGTAATAAAAGGGTATAGTACTACCACATGATCATAATTAAATCATAATTAAATTATAATTAAATTATAATTTAATTAAAATTAAGTTTATAATAAATAATATATATAATAATATATATTATTATTTACCCTAATAGTTACTATATGGAAGAACGAATTAAAAGGGATATATTTAAATTAAAACAAATTGCGCAAAATATTAATGTTAAAGATAATATTATTTTATTAGACATTAAAGGTCCTAAGGATTCTTTATACGAAAATGGTATATGGAAAATTGTGATTCATATATCAAAGGACTATCCATTTACATCACCATCAGTGGGATTTGTAGATAAAATTTACCATCCGAATATAGATTTACGATCGGGAACCATTTGTTTAAATACCTTAAATGAAACGTGGTCGCCTATATACAATTTAAGCCACATATATAATATTTTTATACCACAACTATTGTTGTATCCGAACGCAAATGATCCCTTAAATGAAGCAGCGGCTGATTTATATATAAATGATATGGATACTTTTAAACAAAAAGTTAAAGAATATTTAGTATTTTCACACTAATTGAAAAGTTATATTATAGATAATAGTATTACATATAATATAATTGTTGCTAAAGGTATTAAATAAATGTTATTTTTTTGATGTATAATAAAATATTTTTTTTGTTTTGTTTTGTTTTGTGTATAATTTATTCTGTTGCTAGGTCGGAGAATTGATTTTTACCTACACTATCAGATACAACAGTATTCACTTCTTCTTGACTGACAGTTGAGTTATATGAAGAACCACCATTAGAATGTCCCACCGAACTACCTTCCTCGGAATGCTTTTCAGTATGTCTATTAGAAATAAAGATTTTCTTATTCACATTTTCACACAGAAGAGGCCCACCCATAATGCCCGTGACATTTTTTGCTACCGAGCGCTGCTCCTTATCCATTTTTTTCTGATAGGACACATACTCACCCTCAATAACCGTTTTAAAAATATTAACGCTGCTGTTCAACGCTTCTTCTCCGAGTTTAATGCCAGTGTGATGAACAAATACATCTTCATTTGTTTCGCAATTAGACAAAAATCCAAACCCCTTTTTGTTGTTAAACCACTTAATTCTTCCAATAAATGTTTCTTCTGTACTGGTACTCATTTTCTTATTTATGTAACTGTATATTAATATTTATTCAATTTATCTTTAAATAAGGATAAAAGATTATAATATAATATAATAATATTATAATATTATTATAATATAATATACTATGTTACAAATAAATAGTAGACATGCGATTATAATAATAATAATAATAATAATTATTTATTGTTTATTAATTATTCTTAGTTACAAAAAAACAAACAAACAGTATAAATATTCAGATTTAAATAATGATCAATTAACATCTTCTTATTTTGAAAAAAAAATATTGTCACGTCTTCCGATTATTATTTGGCATAATGATTTTAATATAGATTTAGATAATACGCTATTATTATTAACACCTGGTTTATTAATTAAAAAATATTTTATATCTAATTATAGTAATGCTGATTTTATTTCATATCATAAAACAGATAGATTATTTATAGTTGCTAAAACACACGTCATCATTCATTTATATCCACCAAGTATTTATTACGAAACAAATAAAGCTAATAGAAATCAACATAAAGATATATATGATCGCACGATAAAGGATAATAAGAAATTAAACAATATGGAAATAGAATTACAACCACAAGATGTATTATATATTCCCCGATTTTGGTATTTTACTATTTCCCAAACAAATTCAGTTGATCTGTATATTTGTAATACGGTCTTGTCGTCATTAAGTTCGCTATTTATATAAATCACATTGAATGAAAGTACATTAATATTGACATATTGACTATATTGACATACTGACTATATTGAACTATATTGACTATATTGACTATATTGACTATATTGAAATAAGATAATATAAATGATTAATATTTATAAATATAAATATAAATATAAATTATATACATATAGATTATATACATATAGATTATATAAGCTATGATTTCTATACCAAGCCTTACGCAGGCAAATAAACAAGATAATAATTTATATTTTATAGGTGATCCCGAAATAACATTTTTTAAAAGTGTCTTTAAGCGTCATTCTAATTTCGCGATTGAATCCTTCACTGTTCCATTTATTGGAAATACGACGATGGTCCAAGGTCAGGATAAAAAATTATTGTGTAAAATACCTACTTATGGTGATTTATTAGGAAAAGTATTTTTGCGCTTAAGCGTACCACCTATGAAAACTACAAATGAATATAAATTTAAATTTAATGATAATTTTGGCTTATCTATTATAAAAGAACTTAAATTAAAAATAAATGGTATTCTTATAGAAACATTAGATGCTAGAATATTATATACATTATACATGCTTCATCATACCGATGAAGAACGTAAAAAATATACAGACATTATAAATGGCTCTATTCATAATAATATATATGCTGATACAACAACAAGTTCAGTACATAATTCTAAAACATATATAAATAAATACTATAATAGCCCTATTCGAACTGAAAACGAAATTTTATATATACCATTGGATTTTGCTTGTACTCATTTTTATAAGACATATTTACCTTTGTTTTTATTAGAAAATAAAGCCATACAAATAGAAATTACGTTACGTGAATTTGACGATATGTTTACCATTGAGGTATTTGAAAAAGATTATTGGTATTATGATAAAGATACTGCACATTACGATGAAACGACGTACCCTAATAATCCAACATCATCTGCTGATTTACGTTCACATGCCTTAGGTAATACAGACTTTAGTGATACTTCTATTACAGCTACAAGTGATACTATGTTATATGGTGAACAAACAAGTGTTATAACAGCGCCATCGACAAATTACCCCTATTATTTAAAACGATATGAATCGCGAAAACGTACTCGCCGAAGAGCCCAAGATCCTACTATTAATGATTTTACATATAATTCTACGGTTCCATTTAGTTTAACCCCTTCTATACAAGTTGAACAAATTTTTTTAACTAAACAAGAAAAACAACTATTATCCGCACAAACAACTGAATTATTAATTCAACAAGTTTTTAAAAAAGAATTTTCAAATATTAAAGGTAATCAATTACAATCGATTGTTGTAGAAAATCATTCTAATTTAATCAAAGAACTTGTTATGATTGTAGAACGAAATGATAATGACAGCCGTAATCAATTTTTAAATTTTACTAACTATGAACATGCTGGATTAAATGAAGACATTATACGAAAATATCAAGATAATTGGTGGTTTGATGCGTCAGGAAATGAATCTTACACGTCGAGTAGTAATTTATTAACGAACAGCACCGCGTCGGAGGAGAGTGGGCTTGTATTTGCTAGTGATCACGGCATTGTTGTTGGTGATAAAGTGACATACAGTGATAATGGTAAAACTTCGGTCGTTGGGCTGACATCTGGTACAACATATTTTGTTCTCTCACTCCCAAATGCTAACAAGATGACACTCGCCGAGACGTCTGATGGAGCCACCAATATAATCACCGGCGGTGGTGCAGTTGGAAATATGATCACATTCTCAAAAAGAGTTTTATATAATGGAGGAGGAAAAAAACAATTTACTATTACAAATGACACATTTCAAGATTTTTTATTTAAGTATGGTCCTTATGGTGAAGCAGGTCATGGTAGTAATGATGGTACATCAAATTGGACATCTAATACAATACAACCACAATATAGAACCTATACAATAGAAGAAATAGATGAATTTAGAAAGATTTGGCACTATCGCGACATTTCAAATAATATTCCTATAATAAATAGTACTAATTTTAGCACCACTTTTTCAGAACAGCCATTAGTTGAAGTCGATATTCTCTTTGACGGAGCACCAAGAGAAGATATTAAAGAGGCAAGCTATTACAACAAAGTACAACCATTTTTACATCATACCAATGATGCCGAACCATGTGTGTACCCATACAGTTTTTCACTGCGTCCCGAAGAGTATCAACCTTCCGGTTTTTGTAATATGAATATGTTTAGAAAAATTCAATATAAATTTATGTTAAATCAAACAGAATTAAAACCCGAACATGTTAAAACGGCTTCTATAAACACTTATAAAACAACCAATGCTAATAAAGAAATATATGATTCTACATTAGTACCGCCACAATATAGAAAAATGACAGACGCGGAACTTACTGCCGAAGCATTACAAGTATTTAATCCTAATACATACGATTATAATATTAATATATATAGTTTAAAATATAATTTTATTACTATAAAAGACAA
>Ga0209830_10001271_pt1 | contig 22728 bp, 26 predicted proteins | sample ArcticOcean_MG_C_12_FD_187439 | JGI IMG/M metagenome (GOLD analysis project Ga0209830, IMG submission 187439) | Marine microbial communities from western Arctic Ocean - ArcticOcean_MG_CB8_130 (SPAdes) (version 2) | ecosystem: Environmental > Aquatic > Marine > Oceanic | place: Arctic Ocean...
TTCCTTGTAATATAATAAATCTAGCTAATGCTGTTATAGCAATCAAAAGAGGTAGAGTTATACTTATTGATTGTTGATCCCAAAAAACTCTAACCATTGCTAATACCTCTAAGTATAGAAACATCAATAGAAGGTCTGCTAACGTTACGGATTGATTTAGAAACATATTCTTAATTTCCATAACAACAGCTATTACTGTGCTAATTAAAATAATACTTAATAATACTAGCTGTAAAGTTTTTGCAATTTTTTCCATTATTTTACCTTACTAAAAGGTAGCCATTTTTCCAACACTGATTTAGAGGGCCCATCGTAAGGAATTGAATAAGAGTTAGGATTGGGACTTGTTAAAACCTCTATACCTTTAGAAAATACAAAGATAAATACAATTACAAAAACTATTACCATTATCTTAAAAGGATCAAAATTTTTTGTTCGAAATACACTATTAGATTTCTGTTCAGCTTTATGAAATTGTTTGAAGGTCATATACACTGCAAATATTAAACCAACGTGGGCAATGTAGAGGCCAGCCCAACCAAAAGCAAAGGTTGAATAAGAAAATATATAAAGACTGAAAACAGTTGTCCAAACGAAACTTAAAACTAGTAGAATTTGTAATCTTACTGATCGTGGTAATGCTCTTAAATCATTTTTGCTATCATCAAATAAGATGTTGGCACTATCTATCATCCAATTTTTTAATGATTCCATCTTAATATTTTAATTGTTTTCAAGATTAAAACAAAGGTCTATTTGTCCATCTTATTAGCCTAAGTTAGCTTTTATTACACTTTCTAAATCTGTTGAGCTCTGAGCCCCAGAAATAAAATTTTTTCCAATCTCAAAAAAAGGGACACCATTAATCTGTTTTTCTTTAGCAGTAAGGATATAAGAATTAACTTTTTCTATATTTTCTGAATTAAAAAAATTACTTATTACACCTTCTTTGATGCCAAAATCTTTTCCAATTTCTATTAAAAATTTTTTATCTCCAATATCAAGACCATCAATAAAGTATGAATGATATATTTTTTCTTTAACTTGATTTTGTACATTTGTTTGTTTGGCTAATTTAATCAATAGATGAGAAAGTACTGTATTGGGTGTTTTCTTAATTCTATTAAGGTTAAAATCAAGACCTTCTTTTTCAGCTTCTTCAGTCATTCGATCGTACATTGGTTGTGCTATTTTCTTTCCACCAAATTTTATTTTTAAATATTGATCTCTTTCTATTCCTTCTTGTGGCATGTCTGGATTTAATTGAAATGGAACATGCTCTATCTCAAATCTAGTTTCAGGGAAATTTTTTAAAGCTTTATTTAGTTTTGTCTGTCCAATAAAACACCAACCACAGATCGTGTCTGCAAATACTTTTATAATCATTTTTTCTAATTAAACTTTGTAACTATTTTAGGTATATAGTTTTTAAAATTAAAAAAACCTTTATTACAAAACTGCCATGAAAATTGATCTATTTCTCGATAAATGAATTCTATATTTTTTAATTTATTAAGCTGTAAGTAGTCTAAATTTTCTCCTACAGTTGGATAAAGTGCATAAACTGGTTCTTTAATATTCTTAAGTTCATCAATTTTAATTACTTCTGCTGTAATTGATTTTTCTTTAAGCCTATTTAACTGGTCGTTAATTAAAAGAGTTTTGAAATTTAGTGTATTTTCATTTAATTGAATCTGTCGCGTTTCATTTGTATTTGAAATTATTAAGATCTTTTTAAAGTTATGACCCTTAAAATCAGTGAACTCCATTGAAAGATTATTATCAAACACTAATAATACTTTGTCTTCTAATAAATGAGGGTTAATAAAGTTTTTTTCTGTAATGGAGTAGTTTTTTTCAGCAATTTTTGGAGTAGCTTCTTCATTTATTTTGATATTTTGAAATCGATTATTAGTAAATTTCTTTATATTCCATTCTGTAGCTAGATAATTTTTCCCCTGTGTTTGAATTCCAGCAACCCACCTCCAACCTAAAGTATTAGATGCAGCATCCCCATCAAATAAATATTTCATAAAAAATTCAGCACCGAGTTGCCAAGGTAGATTTAATGTAAAAATCCAAATACTAGCAAACCACATACGTGTGTGATTGTGAAGATAGTTAAATTTTTTAAGTTCCTTGACCCATTCGTTAAAACATTCAATATTTGTTTTACCCTCTATAGCATTCAGATAATCTTTATTATTTTTAAAGATTTCTTTAATATTCTTTAATTCTTCTAAGTAGTCCGTCCAGACATTTGGTCTTAATTCAAGCCACCCTTTCCAATAAACACGCCACAGAACCTCTTGAATAAACTTCTCATTTTCAACAAATGAAAATTTCTTTAATGATTTATTAACAATTTCAACTTCATTAATTAATCCATGAGTTACATAAGGTGACAGACAAGAAGTGTTGTCTCTTTTTTGGGGGCCGAAATCAAAATTTCTTAATTTAGAATATCCTAAAAGATTACTTTCAATAAATTGATTTAATTCATTAATAGCCTCAACTCTTGAAACTTTAAAACTCATATTAAATTATCTTAGTTGTTTTTTATGAAAATTAATAAATTTTTCCACGTTTGATTTATTAAAGGTTTTGTTTTCCTCAAAAGAAACTTTTTTCATTGAGTAAGCACCACTTTTTGTTTGTCTAGACATTATAGTGATATTGCCCTTATATAATTTAAGTTTAACAGAGCCATTTACCTTGTTCTTTTTGAGATCCACAATCTTTTGAAGTTTAAACCTTGCTTTTGAATACCAATAACCATTGTAAATAAGCTCAGCATATTTTGGCATAATTTCATCTTTTTTATGCATAGTTTCTTTATCTAAAGTAACCGACTCAATTGCTCTATGTGCAGACATTAACAATGTCCCACCTGGTGTTTCATAAACACCCCTGGATTTAATTCCAATAAATCTATTCTCAACCAAATCAACTCTACCTATTCCATTTTTACCAGCAACCTCATTAAGTTTTTCCAACAAGTTTCCTGGAGATAATTTTTTGCTATTTACAGTTATAGGGTCTCCACCTTTAAAACCTATTGTTATGAATGAAGCTTTGTTAGGAGCTCTTTCAGGAGCCACTGTTCTTTGAAAAAGAAATTCAGGAGCTGCATTTTTAGGATTTTCTAAAACCTTACCTTCAGTCGAGGTGTGATATAAATTGTCATCGATAGAAAAAGGAGGTGCACCTTTTTTATCTGTAGGAATTGGAATGTCATTTTTTTTTGCATATTTAATTAAATCGGTTCTAGAATTCAATTTCCATATTCTCCAAGGAGCAATAATTTTTACCTTAGGACCAAAGTAGTGATACCCCAATTCAAATCTTACTTGATCATTACCTTTTCCAGTTGATCCATGTGAAACGGCATAGGCACCAAATTTTTTTGCAGCAGCAATTTGACGTTTTGCAATCAAAGGTCTTGCAATTGAAGTGCCTAATAAATAAACACCTTCATAAATTGCATGCCCCCTAAGCATTGGAAAAACATAATCTTTTACAAAAATATCTTTTAAGTCTTCAATAATAATATTTTTAACTCCCAATTTTTTTGCATTCCTTATAATTTTTTTTCTATCAATTTCTTGGCCCACATCTGCAGTGTAACAAATAACTTCTGCATCATAATTTTCCTGAAGCCATTTTAAAATAATAGATGTGTCTAACCCACCCGAGTAAGCGAGTACAATTTTTTTCTTTGGTTTCATTTGTTTAACTACAGTTTGCTTTGGTAGCTTTATATGCTTTAGTAAATCCTAATAGGGAGTAGTGGTCTATAGTTTGAGATCCTTCTAGGTTATGTGCTTTAACCATTATTCGAGATCCTTTTTGCATAATCTTAATCATTTTTTTTTCAAATTTATTATCTGTAATCCAGGCAAAATTTTCTCGAACAATATCAAATGTATATCTATTTTTTCCTGATATTGCCTTTATAGAATTTTTCTTATTAAAATCATAACCACTAGTAATGCTAATTTCATTAGTTATATTTTCTGCTGGTCTAAAACTAATAAATAATCTTGCTTCTCGGGAGCTTGTTTTTGGAGCTTGTAACACGGGTTTAGATTGTGCAAAACAAACTTTACCTTTATCACTATTAATTACATATGTTTCCCAGTCTTTATGAGTGCCCATTTTTTTCACTTCTTCAGCATTAACTTGATCAGCAAAAGCAGTTAAGAATATTATAAATATAAATTTTTTAATTACGGACATGGATTAGGATATATAGCCTGTACTTCATTAATGTCATTAATAATTTCGTCTGTTAACTTTATATTTACACTTTCTATATTTGTTTTCAACTGTTCCATAGTCGTAGCACCAATAATAACAGAAGTTACAAAAGGTTGAATTTCTAAAAACTTTAAAGACATTTGAGCTAAATCTAAACCATGTTTTTTTGCCACTTCGTAGTATGCGTCTACTGCTTTATATGAATTATGTTTATTATATCTGGTCCAAAATTCCCCATCACGTTCAATTCTTGTGCCTTTTGGCATTTGATTATTTCTGTATTTTCCAGATAGGTAACCACAAGCTAAAGGGGAGTATGCTAACAAACCAGCTTTTTCTCTGACGGACATTTCTGCGAGTCCAACTTCATAAGTTCTATTAAGTAAATTATATGGGTTTTGAACTGAAAGCATTCTTGGAAGTCTTTGTTCTTTTGATAATTCTAAATATTTAGATAATCCCCATGGGGTTTCATTGGATACACCAATGTGTTTTATTTTTCCTTGGTCTATAAATTTTTTTAAACATCCTAAGATATCTTCAAATCTAGTCCATTCATTACTGTTATCATGCTCGTATCCTAATTTACCAAAAAAATTTGTTTTTCTTTCAGGCCAATGAAGTTGATATAAATCAATACAATCAGTTTTTAATCTTTTTAAACTTCCCTCGAGAGCCTCTGTAATATTTTTTTCTCCAAATTGATTTCCACCACCTCTTACATATTCCCTCATTGGTCCACAGACTTTAGACGCTAAAATTACCTTGTCTCTCTTTTTGGTTTTTTCAAACCAGTACCCAATAATTATTTCTGTATCTCCAAACGTTTCTTGTTTAGGAGGTATTGAATAAATTTCTGCTGTATCCCAAAAGTTTACACCTTGATCTAATGCATAATCCATTTGCTCAAAACCTTCTTCTTGAGTGTTTTGTTCACCCCAAGTCATTGTTCCCAGACAAATGGTGCTAACATCTAGATCAGTATTACCCAATTTCTTGTAATTCATAATTATTTTAACTTTATTAAGACATCTTGAAATAATAGTAAAAAGATATTATATATAGAGTATGATATTCAATAAACAAAATTTACTAAATAAAGTAAAAGAAGCTCAACAATCAACCGTAGTAATGGATGAAGGCTTAAGAGCCTACATGCTTAAAGTTTATAACTATATGTCTTCAGGGATTCTTTTAACTGGACTTGTATCGTTAATATTTTTTAAACTATCTGTAGTAACAGATGCTAACGGATCCATTGTTGCCTTAACAAGTATAGGAAATGCAATTTTTCTTTCAGGTTTTAAATGGATTGTAATGCTAGCACCACTTGGAGTCGTCTTTTATATGAGTGCTAGAATTAATAAAATGGCAGCATCTACTGCCCAAACAACTTTTTGGGTATTTGCCTCACTAATGGGAATTTCACTATCTTCAATATTTCTAACTTATACTGGTGCAAGTATTACTAGAGTATTTTTTATTACTTCAATCACTTTTGGAGCAATGAGTTTATATGGCTACACAACCAAAAGAGATCTTACAAAACTAGGATCTTTTTTAATGATGGGGTTAATTGGAATAATTGTAGCATCAGTTGTTAATATGTTTATGAAATCTACAATGATGGATTTCGTTATCTCAATTTTAGGGGTTCTAATTTTTGTAGGTCTTACTGCTTATGACACTCAAAAAATTAAAAATATGTATGCAGCTAGTGATACAGGTGAATTGATGGGTAAAAAAGCTGTGATGGGAGCCTTAACTCTTTATTTAGATTTTATAAATTTATTTATAATGCTGTTAAGATTATTTGGTCAAAGACGATAATCTTTTTATTTTTTAAGATTTTTCCAGCTAGTATTTTTAAGCAAAGACTCAAGGTCGAAAGAATTTTTTAAAACTTTACCATTAGAATCTGTAATTAAATACTTAAGGTTTTTATTGTTTGGCTTAAAATTTTTACAAATCTTGTATAAAGCATTTTCAGCTGCATTTTTAAAAACGCTAAAACTAACTTGTCTGCTAGAAATATTTAACCCATAATCTTTCCACGATCCTTCAGAGACCATTTTTGCATATAGGTCTAAAATAACCTTAAGTTCATTTTTTTCAAAAAACTGTTTTTCTTCTATTTTCTTATGAGGATTGTTAATGACTAGTTTTAATTTCCTATTCATCAATTTTATGTTTATTAATTAATGATATTTGAGAGATAGTAAATGCAAGTGTTATTGGCAACATTCCCCATACTTTAAAGTTAACCCAAAACTCCTCAGTTTGAGATCTCCAGACACATTCATTTAAGATTGCGAGTGCAAAGAAAAAATACATCCATCTTCTATTTAATAGTTCCCAACCAATATCACTTAGGATAATTGATTTACCCATAATCTTTTTAAGAATAGGCTCATTTGTAAAATATTTTCCAAAAAGTAAAGCAAGACCAAATAAAATATTTATAATTGTTGGTTTTACGTAGATGAAAATTGGATCATTAAAATAGATTGAAAGACCACCAAAAAATGTAATTAAAATACCGCTTATTAAGGGCATCATGGGTATCTTTTTTTCAAAAAACCAAACAGCCAATAAAGCGATTAATGTTGCAACTATAAGTGGTGGAATTGCTACAGACAAGTTTTTATCATTATTATAATAATAATAAAAAAAAATTGCCAGTGGACCAAAGTCTGTTGTAAACTTAAAAAGTGATTTATTCATTTGAGACATATTAACATATTGTTAAAACATTTATATTTTTTTTATTGATTTTTTTTTTTAAACCCCCATATTAAAGATAATGGCAATACAAAAAGCTAAATTTTCTATAGGTGATATTGTAAAGCATAAACACTTTGAGTTTAGAGGTGTAATTTATGATGTGGATTTTCAATTTAATAATTCTGAGGAATGGTATCAATCTATTCCAAAAAATGTTCGTCCAAGAAAAGATCAGCCTTTCTACCATTTACTTGCTGAAAATGATGAAATTACTTATGAAGCTTATGTTTCAGAGCAAAACTTGCTCATGGACGATTCAGAAGATCCTATTAAACACCCTTTAATTGAAGAAATTTTTTCAGGCAGAAAAGGGTCTAGTTACTTTAAGCCTTCTAATTAATTCTTTTTTCTAACACAATTTCTTCAAAACTTTGACACAGACTAGGGCTATTTTTAATTATATTCTGGTCAAGAGTGCTAAAAAGTGCCCTCAAACATTGTCTCCCTCTGCATTCTTGATTGGAATAACTTTCCATTGTAAAATTAAATTATCTTTTTTTAATATATATAAATTAATAATGCACAAACATTTTGAGCCTAATAAAATTTTTGCAATAACATCTAGAGCACCCAAGTATGTTTTATTTTTATTCATTGTTGTCTTAACAATTGGTTTGACAGAGGCACTTATTTTATCCCCAGAAGATTACAAACAAAGTGATGCAGTTAGAATTATGTATGTTCATGTGCCGGCTGCATGGATATCACTTGGGACGTTTTCAAGTTTAGCTTTATTATCAGTTGGAAGCTTTGTTTTCAAAAGTAAAAATTTTGCACTTATTTCTAAAAGTTTAGCACCTGCTGGATTTATTTTTAATATTATAGCTTTAGTTACAGGGTCAATTTGGGGTAAGCCGACTTGGGGAACTTGGTGGGCTTGGGATGCGAGAATTACCTCTATGTTAATTTTAGCATTATTTTATGGAATGTATTTATTAGCATGGAGAATTTATGAGGACAAAGAACAAGCTGTTAAAGTCACTTCTATGATTGCAATTTTAGGAGTTATAAATGTTCCTATAATTAAATATTCTGTAGATTGGTGGAACACCCTTCATCAACCACCATCAATCAGTATTTTATCAAATAACTCAATCCACGTGTCAATGCTCATCCCACTCGGAATTATGACTGCGGCATTTGCCCTTTTTTCAATGCTTATTTTTTTAATGAAATATAATACAGAACTGATAAAAATTAAAAATAAAGGGTTAGATAGATTATGATAAATGAGATAATTTTAATGAATGGATACGGAGTTTATGTTTGGTCTGCATTTTCATTTACATTGATTAGTTTTGTAACTTTATATTTTGTAACTAAATTACAACTTTCTAAAGAGCAAAGAAGATTTGTCATTAAATTTGGATCTCTAAATGTAGAAAAAGCAAAAGTTGCAATATCACAAAACATTAATAGAGAAATATTATCAAATACCCCTAAGATTTAACTTGTAACACCATGTATGGTAAAAAAGTTAAATTAAGGTTTTTGTTCCTGGTACTAATATTATTTACAGCAATTTTATCAGTTTTTTTAATCTTACAGTCATTAAAAAATAATGTTGTATACTTCCAATCACCATCAGAGATTAAATCTTTAATAGAATTAGATAAAAAGAAAATAAGAGTGGGTGGAATGGTTAAAAAAAAATCAATTTCTATCAATTCCGAGGAGATTAATTTTGTAATTACTGATTTTAAAAATGAAATTAATGTTACATTCTCAGGAGCTGTACCAAATTTATTTGCAGAAGGAAAAGGAGTGGTTGCTGAAGGCTTTTTGAAAGATAGGAACTATTTTTCAGCTACGAAAATTTTAGCAAAGCATGATGAAAATTATATGCCACCAGAAGTTAAAGAAGCATTAGGAGTTAAATAAATTGTTAGCTAATCAAATAGGTTATTATTCATTAATTATAGGGTTACTGTGTTCGCTTTATCTATGTGGTGCTTCAATTAAAGATTTTAATAATAATAATAAAATTATAAACCCCAATTTAATCAGCCTATCTTTTTTGCAATTAACATTTGTGATTATTAGCTTTTTAAGTTTAATTTTGTCTTTTATAAATTCTGACTTTAGCAATGAGACTGTTTTTAATAATTCTCACACAACAAAACCTTTATTTTACAAAATTTCTGGTACATGGGGTAATCATGAGGGAAGTTTATTATTATGGTTGCTAGTATTAACTTTATTTATTTTTTTATTTTTAACCAAATCTAGAGAACAACCAAAAAAATATAAAATTTTAACTTTGTTATTTCAACAATTAATAATTATCGGTTTTTTTCTATTTGTTCTAATGACCTCAAATCCGTTTAATTATTTGTTTCCAATACCAATGGAAGGGCTTGGTCTTAATCCTATTTTGCAAGATCCAGCATTAGCAATACATCCTCCACTTTTATATTTAGGGTACGTTGGATCTTCAATAATATTTTCAGCATCTCTTGCAGCTGTTGTGCAAAATTATATTTCTAAAGCTTGGGGACAACATATAAAAAAATGGGTTTTAATTTCTTGGATATTTTTAACTATTGGCATAATGCTTGGTTCAATTTGGGCTTATTATGAATTAGGATGGGGGGGATTTTGGTTCTGGGATCCGGTTGAAAATGTCTCCTTAATGCCCTGGCTAACATTAACAGCATTATTACACTGTATTTTAGTTTTAGAGAAAAGAAGAGCCCTAACATCTTGGGTGGTTATACTGTCCATTACAACATTCACACTTAGTATGTGTGGAACTTTTTTGGTTAGATCTGGAATATTAAATTCAGTACATACTTTTGCAAACGATCCAGCAAGAGGAATTTTTATATTAATCTTCTTGTTTATTCTCATCTTTTTATCTTTGGGGATATTTTTTTTATTTCACAAAGAAAATAATAATGGTGCAAATAATTTTTTTTGGTTAAGTAAAGAAAGTTCAGTCTTAGTTAATAATTGGCTTATGATGTATTTTTTATCAGTTGTTTTAATAGGAACGATCTATCCAATTTTTTTAGATGTAATTTCAACAGAAAAAATTTCTGTGGGACCTCCTTTCTACCAGAAACTAATTACACCTTTTCTAGCACCATTTTTATTATTTATGGCTCTTGGGCCAAAACTTAAATGGATAAAATCTAAAATTGAAAACAAGAGCTTGTTAATAATATTTTTTATAATTTCAGTTATCTTAACATTCTTTATACTAAAAAACATAACTACAGATTTACTTTTTTATACAGTTTTAATTTCAGCTGCATTTTTTTTATTTTTTATCACATCAAAAGAATTATTATTTAAAAAATCTAATAATATTTCGCAAGCAATTGCACATTTTGGTTTCAGCTTATTCATATTGAGTATTCTATTTAATGCCATTTTATCATCAGAAATCACAACAAATATAAAAGTAGGAGAAAAGTATAACTACAATGATGGAGAAATTTTTTTTGAAAAGATAGAAGAAAAAAATAAAAGTAATTTTAATTCTATTATTGGTTATTTTAAAATAACAGATGATAAAGGCAAAGTAGTCAAGTTAAATCCTGAAATAAGAGTTTATAATCAACCAATAATTATTACCAGTGAGGCAGATATAAAAACAACTTTATTAGAAGATAAATTTTTAGTGATGAATATTGTTAAAGGTAATGAATATTTTAACATCAGATATCAAGTAAAACCATTTATGTTGTGGATATGGATTTCAGTTTTAATAATAAGCCTAGGTGGATTAATGTGTTTATTCAAAAAAAAATATGAAAAATAAAATAAATTTAAGTATTCTTTTTATATTTTTAACTTTTTGTTTTATTATCTTTTATAAAGGCTTGGATAATCCAAATTCTTATACTCCAAAAAATAATATTCAAAAAAATTTACCTATTTTTAAAGCTAAAGATTTTATTACAAATAACAATATCAATTTGGCTTCAGTTTTTACTGAAGAGAGCTACTACATTTTAAATATTTGGGCATCTTGGTGTGTACCTTGTAGAAAGGAACACCCCTTACTAATGGAATTGAGTAAAAACCAATCAATTAAATTAATTGGACTGAATTATAGAGATAATTTAAGTAATGCCAAAAAATTTATTAATGAACTTGGAAATCCTTATACTCAAATTTTAATTGATAAGGATGGCACATTAGCAGTTGAATTTGGAGCTTATGGAGTGCCAGAAACCTTTGTCATTAATAAGAATAAAAAAATTATTAAAAAGTTTGTTGGCCCAATCAATAAAAAAATAATAGAAGAAATTAAATTGATTATAAAATGAAAACCTTAAAGATTTTTTTAATTATATTTTTATCAGTAAACTTCTCTCAGCTGAAATCTGATGAAATAAATAATGAATTAAAAAATAGAATTTTAAAAAACATACGTTGTTTAATTTGCCAAGGACAATCTGTTTACGATTCAGAATCTGATTTTGCATCTAGTATAAAATTAATTGTGAATAAAAAGATTAATAATGGAATGTCTGAGGATCAAGTTTATAAATTTTTAAGGGAAAAGTATGGTGATTGGGTAATTTATGACCCCCAATTAAACAAAAACACGTATATTTTGTGGTTATTACCGTTATTGTTATTTCTAGTAGGTGGTGCAATAATAAGTAAAATTTTAATTTTTAAAAAATAATTAATTACTTTATGCATTTAAAAAAACTTAGTTTATTGCTGCTACTCATTGTATTTATTACGCCATCATATAGCGAAATTAAAAATAAAATTTCTGGAATTGAGAATGAATACAATTTTTTTGTAGGTACTTTTGATACAATAGATAAAGAAGGAGATGACAAAAGTAAGCTATATGGATTGGAGCACAAAAATGAAAATTTATTTAGAGATACTTTTTTAGGAAAATTTTCTCCAGTTTCTGGTGGTTTTCTTACCGCTAAAAAATCAATGTATTTATACACGGGAGTGCAAGCGGAGTACAAACTTGGCCCTTTAAATATTATACCAAGCTTTGCTCCTGGATATTATAAACAGGGAGATGGTAAAAATTTAGGTAGCGTCCTAGAATTTAAAAGTGAAATAAAATTTGATTTTGATATTTTCAAAAATTCTAAAATTGGTTATTCATATGGTCATATTTCTAATAATGACTGGGGAGATATAAATCCAGGTGTAGACAATCAACAAGTCTCATTTTCAAAAAATTTTTAATTTATAATCATGCATGTGAAGGACTGTTACAATTTTAATGATTTTAGAAAATTAGCAAAAAAAAAATTACCCTCTCCAATATTTCATTATATTGACGGTGGAGCAGATGATGAGAAAACTTTAAAAAGAAATACAGATTCTTTTGATGATTGTGATTTAATTCCAAGCATTTTGGCTAGTGTTGGTAAGCCAGATCTTTCAACAAATGTCTTTGGAAAAAAAATTGATATGCCTATTTTTCTTTCACCGACAGCAATGCAAAGACTTTATCACCATGAAGGAGACAAGGCCTCAGCGAGAGCTGCTGAAAAATTTGGTATATTTTACAGCATGTCTACTATGGCTAATAATACAATTGAGGAGATTTCTAATGTTTCAAATGGACCAAAATTATTTCAGCTCTATGTTCATAAGGATCAATCTATAACAGATGACTTGATTGATAGATGTAGAGTTTCTGGTTTTGACGGCATGTGTTTGACAGTTGATACACTGGTTGCTGGTAACAGAGAAAGAGATCACAGAACGGGTTTTACCACACCACCAAAACTAACTTTGCAAAGTTTACTAAGTTTTGCGATTAGACCTGAATGGGTATTCAATTATTTTACTCATAAAAAATTTGAATTATCAAATGTTAAAAACAAAACAGATAAAGGCACAAACATTTCAAAGTCAGTTATTGAATATATTAATGAGCAATATGACCCGGCTATGAACTGGAAAGATGCAGAGTATTGTGTAAAAAAATGGAATGGTCCATTCGCTCTTAAAGGTGTGATGTCAGTTGAAGATGCAAAAAGAGCAATAGATATTGGATGTACTGCAATTATGATTTCGAATCATGGTGGAAGACAATTAGATGGTTCAAGATCTCCTTTTGATCAAGTTAGTGCAATTAGAGAAGCCGTTGGAGATAAACTAGAGATTATTTTAGATGGTGGTGTGCGACGTGGAACGCATGTCTTGAAAGCTTTAGCAGCAGGTGCAACAGCATGTAGTTTTGGAAAAATGTTTTTATTTGCATTGAGCGCTGGTGGTCAACCAGGTGTGGAGCGTCTATTACAAAATATGCATGATGAAATTAATAGAAATATGGTGCTAATGGGTTGTAAAAACTTGAAAGAATTAAATGTGTCAAAATTGATATATAGAAAATAAATTTTACTTATTGAACTTATATATAAAAAAAATAGTTTAAATTAAAAAATATTAATATTAAGATTAAATATGAAACTTGCAAAAAATTTAAAAAGATTAGGAACAGAATCTGCGTTTAGTGTTTTAGCTGAAGCTAAAAAATTAGAAGCACTGGGCAATCCAATGATTCATCTAGGCTTAGGTCAGCCAGATTTTAAAACACCCAAACATGTAGTTGATGCAGCAAAAAAAGCATTAGATGACGGTCATCATGGATATGTTTTATCAAATGGAATTTTAGAGTGCAGACAAGCTGTTACTAGAAAAATTAAGAAACTTTATAACAAAGACATTGACCCAGAAAGGGTATTAATAATGCCCGGTGGAAAACCAACAATGTATTACGCAATGCAATGTTTTGGTGAGCCAGGTGCAGAAATAATACATCCAACACCAGCATTTCCAATTTATGAGTCTATGATAAATTATACAGGTTCAACTGCAGTACCTTATGATTTAATAGAAGATAAAGATTTAAAATTTGACCCAGAGAAAATTTTATCATTAATTACAGACCAAACTAGATTGTTAATATTAATTAACCCAAACAATCCAACAGGAAGTTTTGTTGAAAAATCTGCAATTGATGTTCTAGCAGAGGGTCTTAAAAAACATCCACACGTAGCGATCCTGAGTGATGAAATTTACAGTAGACAAATTTATGATGGAAAAGAAATGCCAACATTTTTAAATTATCCTGATCTTCAAGATAGATTGATTGTTTTAGATGGCTGGAGTAAAGCCTATGCAATGACTGGATGGAGGATGGGTTGGAGTGTGTGGCCAGAAGAATTAATACCACACGTAAATAAACTAATTATTAATAGTGTTTCATGCGTTAATGCACCATCTCAATTTGCAGGAATTGCAGCTTTAGATGGACCTGATGATGCAATTCATGAAATGATGAAGAAGTTCGACCAAAGAAGAAAACTGATTCACGAAGGTTTAAATAGTTTACCAGGTGTAGAGTGTAGTTTACCAGGAGGTGCCTTTTATGCATTTCCAAAAGTAATAGGAACTGGGATGAATGGTGCTGAATTTGCAAAAAAATGTATGTATGAAGCAGGGGTTGCAATAGTTCCAGGAACGGCTTTTGGTAAAACTTGCCAAGATTACGTGAGATTTAGCTTTGCAGCATCACAAGATAACATATCTAACGCATTGGAAAATATAAAAAAAATGCTAGGTTAAGATTAATGAGTGAATTAGTTCTACCAAAGATTAATAAAGAAACAATTTCTAAAAAGGAATATATTTTCAAAAATCTTGCAAAAATTATAAATCCAGAAAATGTTCTAAGCCATGCGGATGAGATTAAGCCGTATGAAACTGATGCACTGGCTGTATATACACAAACGCCATTAGCAGTAGTGATGCCAGAGAACACTCAAGAAGTAAGTAACATTTTAAAATTCTGCCATGAAGAAGATATAAAAGTTGTACCAAGAGGAGCAGGCACAGGACTTTCAGGGGGGGCGTTGCCCTTAAATGATGCAATTCTATTAAGTCTTGGAAAATTTAATAAAATTATAGAAATTGATTTTGAAAATAAATGTGTCATCACTCAACCTGGTGTGACAAATTTAGGAATAACTCATGCAGTACAACATAAAAATTTCTATTATGCACCAGATCCATCAAGTCAGCTTGCATGTTCAATAGGTGGTAATGTTGCAGAAAACTCAGGTGGAGTTCATTCTCTAAAATATGGAACAACAACTAATAATATTTTAGGTGTTGAAATTGTCATGATGGATGGAACTATTTGTAGAATTGGTGGAAAAACTCTAGATCAAGAGGGATACGATTTAATGGGATTGATATGTGGCTCTGAAGGATTGCTAGGAGTAATCACAGAGGTAACAGTTAAAATTTTAAAAAACCCACAAGTAGTAAAGGCAGCATTGATAGGCTTTCCTACAATAGAAGAAGGTGGAAATGCTGCAACTGAAATTATTTCAAGTGGAATTGTTCCTGCTGGTATGGAGATAATGGATAAAGCATTAATAGAAGCTACAGATAATTTTAGTAAAGCAGGTTATCCAAGAGATGCTGAGCTTTTATTAATCGTTGAATTGGATGGAACTGAATCAGAGGTAGACGAATTATTAAAACAAGTCAGAAGTATTTGTGAAAAAAATAACTGCTCAAGCTTAAAACTAAGTAAAAATGAAAAAGAAAGATTATCATTTTGGGCAGGCAGAAAAGCAGCATTCCCAGCATGTGGAGCCTTGGCACCAGATTATTATTGTATGGATGGATCGATACCAAGAGGAAAACTTGCTGAAGCTTTATTAGAAATAAAAAAACTGTCTGAAAAATATAAATTACCAGTAGCCAATTGTTTTCACGCAGGTGATGGAAATTTACATCCATTAATAATGTTTGATGGAAGTGATAAAGAAGAACTAAGAAAAACAGAAAAATTTGGAGCCGAGATATTAAAAACATGTGTTAGGCTGGGTGGCGTTATTACTGGAGAACATGGTGTTGGAGTCGAAAAAAGAGAACTAATGTGTGAAATGTTCAATGACAATGACATACAACAACAACTAGATATTAAAAAATCTTTAGATGAAAAAAATTTACTAAATCCTGGAAAAGTTTATCCAATATTAAGAAAATGTGCAGAGGAAGGAAGGGTTCATGTCCACAGAAATGAAGAAAAATTCCCAGATCTTCCAAGATTCTAATAACACTTATTATCCTGAGGATGAGTTACAAGTTTCAGATATAGTTAAAGAACTATATAAAAAAAATCAGCCGATTGAATTAATTGGCACTGGAACAAAGAACTTTATTGGTAATAAAATACAGGCTGCAAAAAAATTATCACTTTCCAAACTTTCAGGAATAGTTGAATACTTACCTCATGAACTTTATATTAAAGTCAAAGCCAACACACCATTAGAGCTGGTAGAACAAGAATTAGAAAAAAATAATCAAGAACTTGCTTTTGAACCGATTGATTTTGGATTTATTCAAAGTGGGATATCTAATAAAGGAACTATAGCTGGCTATTTATCTTGCAACTATGCAGGTTCTAGAAGATTTAAAGTTGGGAGTGTAAGAGATCATGTTCTGGGTTTTAAAGGGGTAAATGGTAAAGGTGATATAATTAAATCCGGGGGAACAGTTGTAAAAAATGTTACAGGATATGATTTATCAAAACTGATTACAGGGTCATTCGGAACCTTGGTTGCTCTGACAGAAATCACCTTGAAGGTTTTACCTAAAAAAAAACTATCAAATACAATAACAATTCACACAGAAGACAAAAAGTTAATCAATGAATTGTTTGAAAAAATATCAAGTTCAAGCAGTGAAATATCTGGTGCGGTTTATATTCCAGAAGAACCGAAGGATGAAAGTTATGACCATAACAAAGAAATGGTTTTTAAGTTTAATGATTTACAATCCAAAGGCTCTTTTTTGGCGTTAAGAATAGAGGGAGATAAAATTTCAATTAATGAAAAAATTAAAGCTTTAACTGAAGAGCTTAAATTAGGTGAGTTAAATTCAACTATACTAGACGTTCATCAATCAAAACCTTTTTGGAAAAAAATTAACAATCTTGAGTTGTTTAAAGCAACTAAAAATAACTTATTGAGAGTGGTAATACCTCCATCAAAAGGCAATAAACTAATGCAGTATTTAGGTAATAAATATAAATATTATATTGATTGGTGTGGCTCACTTTATTGGATAGAGGTTCAGGATAAAAAAAATTTTAAAGTTGGAGAAATAAAAAAACTAATTAAAGAAATTGAGGGATACATAACTATTATAAAAACATCTAATGAATTTGATTATGAAGAGACGATATTCACCATAGATGATACAAGGCTTTTAATATCAGAAAAAATTAAAAAAAGTTTTGATCCTAAAAGAATTTTTAATCCAGGAAAGATGTACAGAGGAATTTAATGCAAACAAATTTTACAGAAAAACAATTAAAAGATAGTGATAACGCTGCTACAGAAAAAATTTTTAAAAAATGTGTTCACTGTGGGTTTTGTAATGCTACTTGTCCTACTCATCAAATATTTGGAGATGAGCTAGATGGACCAAGAGGTAGAATTTATCTAATTAAAGATATGTTGGAAAATCAAAAAATACCAACAGCAAAAACAGTAAAGCATATAGACAGATGTCTCTCTTGTTACAGTTGTATGACCACTTGTCCTGCAGGAGTAAATTATATGCACATTATTGATCATGGTAAAAAATATATAGAAAAAAACTATGCAAGATCTTTTTTTGATAGAATGATCAGAACTTTTTTATCACTGGTATTGCCGAACACTAGATATTTTAGATTAGCAAGCTACATGGTTAAACTAATAAAACCTTTTCAGTTTTTAATGCCCCTAAAAATAAAAGATATGATGAGTTTAATGCCAACTAAATTTCCTAAAAAAACAATGAAAGAAAAAGAAATTTATTTAGCTTATGGAAAAAAGAAAATTGCAAGAGTTGCTCTCTTAACTGGATGTGTTCAAAAGGAAATTTCCCCTCAAATTAATGAAGCAACTATTAGAATTCTAAACCGGCATGGTGTTGAAGTAGTTGTACCAAAAAAAATAAGATGTTGTGGTTCTTTAAATCATCACTTAGGTAAAGAAGAAGATGCGCATCAAGATTTTATAAATAATATAGATACTTGGTATGAAGAGCATCAAAAAGGAAACTTAGATGCAATTTTATCTAATACATCAGGTTGTGGAACTACAATGAAAGACTACGGTTTTATTTTTAAAGCTAATGAAAAAATGAAAAAAAAAGCTAAGGTAATTTCTAATTTAACAAGAGATGTATCTGAATATTTGAATGAAAATTTGAAATTAGATTTCAAAGTAAAAGATAAAAAATATAAAATTGCATATCATTCTGCTTGTTCAATGCAGCATGGACAAAAAGTTCACAATCAACCTATGGAACTACTTGCTAAAACTGACAACGAAGTTATGGAAATACCAGAAGGTCATATTTGTTGTGGCTCTGCTGGCACATACAATATTTTACAAACTGAAATTGCCAAAGTGTTATTAAACAAAAAGGTAAAAAACATTGAAAGTTTAGAACCAGATTTTATTTCAACAGGAAATATAGGCTGTATTACTCAAATATCTAATGGAACTAAAACTCCAATTTTACATACTATTGAAATATTAGATTGGTATACTGGGGGTCCAAAACCTAAAATATTACAAAAAAACTAAGCATGAAAAAAATTATAATTTCGAGAAGACTGTTAAAAGAATCAGAAGAGAAAGCTTTAAAAACATTTGATGCAAAACTTAATAGCAATGACGAATTGTATTCCCAATCAAAACTTATTGAGTTAAGTCAGGGACATGATGCAATCTTAACCTCTTTAACTGATAAGATGGATGAAGAGACTATAAGTAAACTACCTGATACCATTAAAGTTATTTCTAACTTTGCAGTTGGTTTCGGAAATATAGATTTAGAAGCTGCTAAAAAAAAAGGAATTGTAGTAACCAACACACCAGAAGTTTTATCTGATGCTACTGCAGAAATCGGAATTTTATTAATATTAGGTGCTTGCAGAAGAGTTTCAGAGGGAATTCAAAGTGCAAAAGAAAGTAATTGGAAATGGTCTGCTGATTTTCTTATAGGAAAACAATTAACAGGAACGAAACTTGGAATTTTAGGTATGGGAAGAATAGGACAAAAAATTGCCAAGATTGCTAAGGCCCTAGGAATGATTATTCATTATCACAATAGATCAAAACTTAGTGAAGAAAAAGAGGAAGGCGCCATCTATCACGGTAGTATAAAAAGTCTTTTTGAAGTTTCGGATGTATTGTCTATTTGTTGTCCAGCAACAAAAGAAACTGAAAATTTGATTAATAAAGAAACCCTAGAATACTTTCCAACAGGAGCTGTAATTACAAATGTAGCCAGAGGTGATATTGTTGATGATGGGGCTTTAATTGACGCATTAAATAGAAGAAAAATTTATGCAGTAGGATTAGATGTATACAAAGGTGAACCAAATTTAAATCCTGGTTATTTAAAAATAAAAAGTGCTTTTATTTTGCCTCATCTTGGAAGCTCTACTAAGCACACAAGAACAGCAATGGCTAATCTTGCCATAGACAACATTGATGAGTTTTTTAAAACAGGAAATTGCGTAAACAAAGTAAACTAATTTTTATTCTTTATTTCAAAGTAATCTTTCAAGATACAAATAGCATCTATATTCCAATTTATAAAATCTGTGATCAGCGCCTCTGAGGGTCTGATGTTGTGAATTTTTTTATCTTTAACTTTATTTACATCAGAAGATTTTAAATTAATGAAATAATTTTTTGATAATCCTTCATCAACTATAGTGGCTATAGTTTTATAAGAATATTCAGGCAACTTCTTTGCAATTTCTTCTTTATAAATACTTTTTTGGTTTTCATTAGCATCAAAAATTATTAAAAATACTTTGAGCCTTTTTTGAGATGAAAAACACCATTTAACTGATTCTTTTTGATTAGATAAAGAAAATATTTTTTTAAGATTAAGAGACAACTCTCTTGTAAAAATGAATATATCTTTTTCTAAAATTTTAAAGGGAAGTTTTGCCAAATTAATACCCTTAAGAATATTATTTTCTCGCAAATTATTTTTCATACATCTTTTGTTTAGTGCTATAGCTAATACAACCTGCACAATTAGGTTCAAACACCCTTATTATTAAACCAGTATTAACAATAAAAAGATACATTAATTATTTTACGGCATTTTATGGAGTAAATTTAAAAAAATAATCTTTGGATGAACCAATAAAACCCAATAAATGCAACAACCACTGAAATTGGCTGGGTAATTCTGCTTCGATACCATGATCTTTTTTGAAACAACGATGCAATAAAAAAATAGGAAAGAATTATTACACTTATTTGACCAAGTTCTACTCCCACATTAAAAGAAATTAAACTTAAAATAAACAAATTGGATGAAATTCCAATTTCATTTAAAACTCCTGCAAAACCTAAACCATGAAGTAGACCAAAAAAAAAAATTACATAAGGTCTTACTGTTTTTATATTTTCAGTAAATAAATTTTCAATAGCAATAAAAGAGATAGATAGAGCAATGATTGGTTCAACAATTGTTCCTGGGATTGTTATTATGTTTAGCGCACCTAAAAATAAGGTAATTGTATGAGCTAAAGTAAAAATAGAAATTTGTATAACCAAAGGTTTTAGTTTTGGAGACAGGAGGAATAAGGCTAAAACAAATAAAATGTGATCCAAGCCTTTTGGTATAATGTGTTTAAACCCAAGTTGAGTGTATATTTTGATAGTTTGAAAAAATCCTATTTCTGTTTTAGTACTTGTGCTAAATGGTTTAGATTGTTGTCCATACTTAATTAATTCTGTATAAAGTGGCTCATTTGTGGCTGAATTAATACGCAAAATAATTGATCCTAAATTTTTATTCCAAGAAAATTGAAGATTTTCTCCATCAATTTTTTGAATATTAAAATTAACAACGGTGTCTCTGATTATATTGGTATTACCTACTTCTGGTATAACTATGCTCACTAAAATTAGATCATAATTTATATTATGTGATGTCAAATTAATTTTATTATCAAAATTTTTGATTTTAGAGTTAAATTCTTGCAGTAAAAGTGCTGGGTTCATCTTTCTTAAATTTTGATATTCATCAGACTTTTCAGATTCTTTGGTATTAGAGTGCCCAGTGTTTATCCCAGCAATAATAGCTTCTAAATTTAATCGAATTGATAGATTTGCATTTACAACATTATCTTTTTCAAAAACATTAAGATTTGCAATTGCTGGACGCAACTCATGAGCATAAGATGACTTAATGAGAAAAAATAACAATATAAATATTTTAAAAAACATTAATTCATTAAAACAGATTTTTAGTTTTTTAGTAATATTATTTTTATCAATTTTTTTTAAGTTTAGTGTTTATGCACATGAGCTATGGCTAGAACCAATTAATTTTAATTTTAATAATAAAGAAATATTCAAAACCAATATTAATATTGGTCAAGATTTTAATGGATCTTCTTTTGGGTTTTATAGTCCAAATAAAAAGAAATTATATTTAGAAAATAAAAATGAGGTAACTAATTTATCCCAGCGGGATGGTAATTTTCCAGCAATTCAAACATTAGTTTTTGGGCAAGGTTTTCATGTTTTAAATTATGAAACCAATAATGAATTATTAAAGTATGACTCTGTTGAAAAATTTGAAGACTTTATCAAAGAACAAGGTCTTCAAAGTACTATAGATAAGCTTGATAGAAATAAAATTCCTACAGAAAATTATCGAAGGTTTGCAAAAGTCTTAATTACTGATGGGAAAAAAAATTTTTTTATTCAAAAACCCAAACTAGAATTTGAGCTTATTGCTCTAAACTCACCTTATGAGATGGCGAACAATACATTCAAATTTCAACTTTTTGAAAAAAATAAACCTTTGGGTAATTGGCAAATTACTATCTTTAGTAAAGATGAGAAAAATATTTATAAAGAGAAGGTCACAACAAACTTAAATGGAATAGGAAAAATAAAAGTTATTGAAAATAGATCATATTTATTAAGTGCTGTTAAATTAAATAAAGCAAACTATTTGCAAAAACTTAAATACAAGTCAGATTGGTTTAGTTTGTGGGCAAGTCTTGTTTTTAAGAAATAAAGAACACTTATTTACACCTTACAGTTGTATACAAATTTGTCCATCAAGACTTTTATTCGTTAATAGGTGAGTTTTTAAAATCACAAGTTAAAATTTTCCTTAGACTCTATTACCTAACTATGAGTAGTATGCACCTTGTTAATTAACAAATATAATAAGGAGAAAATAATGATTAAAGAAAAAAAATCATTGAAGAATTCAACTTCTTCAAGACGTAAGTTCTTTAAGACCGCAGCTAAAGCGGGTGCTGTAGCTGCAGCCACTGTTGCAATGCCAAACATCGCAACTGCAGGTTCACACGCTACTGTATTAAAGATGCAAGCCGCTTGGCCTTCAGGAGCTAATATCTTTTTTGAAATGGCACAAGACTATTGTAATATGGTTAGTGACATGTCTGGTGGATCACTTAAGATTGATCTTCAGCCAGTTGGAGCGATTGTTAAAACTTCAGAAATTGGACAAGCAGTAAGTTCAGGAGTAGTAGATATGGGTCACTGGGTGACTGCATACTGGTATGGTAAAAATGCTGCAGCTTCACTTTTTGGAACTGGTCCTTCATACGGAATGTCATCTCAAGAAGTTATGGGATGGATGGAACGTGGTGGTGGA
>Ga0209830_10001272_pt1 | contig 22724 bp, 17 predicted proteins | sample ArcticOcean_MG_C_12_FD_187439 | JGI IMG/M metagenome (GOLD analysis project Ga0209830, IMG submission 187439) | Marine microbial communities from western Arctic Ocean - ArcticOcean_MG_CB8_130 (SPAdes) (version 2) | ecosystem: Environmental > Aquatic > Marine > Oceanic | place: Arctic Ocean...
AAAAAAAAATACACTATCGAAATAAATTTAATTATAAATAAAAAAAATTTTCAACAATTATCTTTTAAATATAATAAAAAAAAATACACAATTAATGTTCCTTTAATTGGTTTTTTTCAGATCAAAAATTTATTGATGTCTATTCTTGCGGCCAAACTTTCAGGCTTAGACATAAATACAATTCTAAAAAATATTAAAAAAATAAAAGAAGTTAATGGCCGTCTTCAGTTGATTAAAACTTTACCAAATGATGCAAAAATTTTTATTGATTATGCTCATACACCTGAAGCTCTTGAGACATCACTTAAGGCACTGAAAAAACACTATAACATCAATCCAGACGTGGTGTTCGGTTGTGGAGGAGAAAGAGATAAAAAAAAGAGACCCATCATGGCAAAATTTTGTGAAAGATATGCAGAAAAAATATACATAACGGACGACAACCCAAGAAATGAAAATCCAAAATTAATTAGACAGATGATTATTTCTGGACTTAAGAAAAGAAAAAATATTCAAAACATACCTTTGAGAACTAAAGCTATTTCAACAGCTATAATAAATTCTAAACCAGATGGCATTATTCTTGTCGCAGGAAAAGGCCACGAAACAACTCAAATATATAAAAACAAAACATTAAACTCTTCAGACAAAGCAATAATTAAAAAAATTAATATAAAGCGACTTAAATATACAAAAAAAAATTATAACAAAATCTTAAACGCTGAGATTATGTATAATTTAATTAAAAAAAAAAATATAAAGTTTGAAGGTGTTTCAATAGATTCTAAACAAATTAAAAATAAAAATCTTTTTATCGCAATAAAAGGCAAAAAACATGATGGGCATTCTTTTGTGAAGGAAGCTCTAAATAACAAAGCAAATTTTTGCGTTGTTAAAAAAAATATAAAAAATATAAATCAAAAGAAATTAATCAAATGTAGCAATACTGTTAATTTTTTAAATAAATTAGCTGCAAAAAAAAGAGAATGCTCAAAAGCAAAAATAATTGCTGTAACCGGCAGCTCAGGCAAGACTACATTAAAAACTTTACTTGGTAACTTACTAGCTAACTATGGAGAAACTTATTTTTCAAAAAAATCTTATAACAACCATTTGGGAGTACCTTTAAGCTTATGTAATTTAGAGAACAATCACCAATATGGAGTTTTTGAAATTGGCATGAGTAAATCCGGTGAAATTAGAAAACTCTCTAATCTAGTCCAACCAGACATAGCAGTAATTACTAACATTGGAGAAGCTCATATTGAGAATTTTCACAATTTAAATGGTATTGCAAAAGCAAAATCAGAAATCATTCAAAATATAAATAAAAATGGTTTTTTAATTCTCAATAAAGATGACAAATATTTTAATTTACTATCAAAAATTGCAAAAAAAAATAAAATAAAAGTTTTGTCCTTTGGTACGTCAAAAAAATCTGATGCTAAATTGATTAAAATAAAAACTTTCAACAATCATGAATTACTTTATTTAAAAATTTTAAATAAAAATATTTTTTTTAAAGTTAAAAATATTAACTCTTTAACGATACTTAATTTATTGTCTAGTTTACTAGTTTTTTCTGTGTTAAATCTGAATTTGTCTAAAATAAAGAATCTAACTAATTTTTTTCAAGCAGTTGAAGGCAGAGGAAAAGCACATATAGTATCACGGTATAAAAAAAAATTTAATTTGATTGATGAGAGCTATAACGCGAACCCTTCTTCAGTAAAAAATGCAATTTATAATTTTTCCAATATAAAAAAAAATAATTCAAAAAAATATTTGCTACTTGGGGACATGTTAGAATTAGGAAAAAAGTCAGATATTTATCATAAAAAATTATCACATATTATCAATGAAAGTGATATTGATCAGCTGTTCATATATGGTAAAAATGCATTTAAAACTTATCAAAAAACTTATAAAGCTAAACAAGGAAATATTTTACAAAATATAAATGATTTCGATGAAGTTTTTTCTAATTTAATAAAAAAAAATGATTATTTGATGATTAAAGGTTCAAATGCCACAGGGTTAAATAATTTATCTAAAAAAATTATTGCTGGAGATACACATGCTTTATAGTTTTTTTTTATCTCTTGTTGAGAATTATTCTTTTTTAAATGTTTTTAAATACATAACAGTTAGAATAGCTCTCTCTGTAATTACTTCTTTTGTAATTGTTTTTTTAATTGGTGAACCTTTAATAAAAATATTTAAACGAAGACAAATATCAGGCCCTATACGACAAGATGGTCCAATTGATCATATTATTAAAAAATCAGGCACACCTACTATGGGAGGCTTAATAATTATACTTGGGATATTTTTAGGGACTTTTTTGTGGTCAGATTTAAAAAATATATATGTTTTGACTGTAATTTTTATTTCTTTAAGTCTAGGGCTACTAGGATTTATCGATGATTTATTAAAAATTAAACTTAAAAACTCAAGAGGATTAAATTCCAAATTAAAATTAACAGGACAGCTTATTATTGCACTAATAGCTATTTTTATTTTAACTCAATATTCAGATCATCAATATTTAAATAATTTGTATTTCCCTTTTTTCAAAAATATTGTTTTACCCATGGGTATATTTTTTATACCTTTTACAATCTTAGTAATCATTGGTTCATCTAATGCAGTTAATCTAACAGATGGATTAGACGGCTTAGCTACTGTACCGGTTATGTTAGTTGCTTTATCTTTTACTCTAATCAGTTATATTGTTGGCAATGCAATATTTTCCGAATATTTAAAGATTCCTTATATCGCCAATGTAGGAGAGCTAAGTATTTTCTGTGGAGCAATTTTTGGATCCTGTTTGGGTTTTCTTTGGTACAACGCACCACCAGCCAAGATATTTATGGGTGACACGGGCTCACTTTCTTTAGGTGGCTCATTAGCTGCAGTTGCGATTATAGTTAAACATGAGATTGTTCTAGCAATTATAGGAGGTCTTTTTGTTCTTGAAACGCTATCTGTTATTATACAAGTGGTGTCATTTAAATTAACTGGCAAGCGAATTTTTAGAATGGCTCCTATACACCATCATTTTGAAAAGAAAGGTTGGCCCGAGTCTACTGTGGTAATAAGATTTTGGATTATAGCAATTATTTTAGCATTAGTTGGTTTAGCTACATTAAAACTAAGATAATTAATGGAAACAAACAAACCAATAAAAGAAAATACATACGCTATTTATGGACTTGGCTTATCAGGAGTTTCAGTACACAAATTTTTAAAAAAAAGAAAAGTTAAAAAAATTTATATCTGGGATGATAAAAACAAATCCAATAACAAAAAAAAATTTAATTTTTTCTATAATACCCTTAATAAAGTTGATTATATTGTTATAAGTCCAGGAATTAATATCAAGACAACAAGATTTAAGTCAATTTTACAAAAAAATAGAAAAAAAATAATTACAGACTTAGATTTGTTTTATATGCAAAATCTTTCTGTAGAATCAATCGTTGTCACAGGGACCAATGGAAAGTCAACAACTTGTAAATTAATCCAGCACGTCTTAAAAACAAATAAAATGGAACCTTCACTCGGTGGGAATATTGGAAAACCTATTTTAGATTTAAAAATAAAAAAAAATTCTATAATAATTATTGAAGCTTCTTCATTTCAATTATTTTATACAAAATTTATAAAGCCTACATTTGCATTAATTTTAAACATTTCTAAAGATCATTTAGATTGGCACGGCACTATTAAAAATTATAAAAATTCTAAATTTAATATATTTTTGAAACAAGATAACAAAGACTATGCTTTATTGAGCAATCAAGGACTTATCAAACGATTTAGAAAAAAAAATTTTTTAAGTAAATTAAAAAAAATACAAGGAAATAATTTAGAAAAATATATAAAAAATAAATACTTACTTTCTAAACCAAATCTAGAAAACGTATCTTTTGTGCGCGAACTATCAAATATTTTTAAAATTAAAAAAAAAATTATTTTAAAAGCATTTAATACATTCAAGGGCCTTCCACATAGAAATGAAATTTTTTACCGAAAACGTGGTGTAACATTTATTAATGACTCTAAGGCTACTAGTTTTGAGGCTGCTCAACATGCTTTAAAAAATAACAAAAACATTTTTTGGATAGTAGGTGGGCTTCCAAAATTAAGTGATAAGTTTAATCTCAAAGACGTAAGAAAAAATATTATAAAATCATATGTTATAGGCAAACACAAAAACTACTTTAAAAAGCAAATAGGAAAATCTGTAAAATACAAAATATCTCTTAATTTAAAAAAAGCATTAGAGGATATTTTTGAAGATTTACAATTATATAAGAAAATAAAAGCTACAGTACTTTTAAGTCCAGCCAGCGCATCTTATGACCAGTTTAACAATTTCACTGAAAGAGGAAATCAATTTAAAAAATTAACATTGAAATATGCTAAAAAACTTTAATACTCATTCCAAAAACTATTGGAAAGAAATAGATAAATCTATATTTTTAAGTTTTTTATTGCTATTCATTTTAGGAGTTTTTTTTTCCTTTGCTTCCACCTCTTCTTTAGCTGGTGAAAGATTAAATAAAGATTATTATTTTTTCTTCTCTAAACATTTAATATTTTCTATTTGCTCCATTTTTTTAATGATTTTAATTTCATGGCTTGAACTTAATTTTTTAAAAAAAATTTTAATACCTATTTTTTTAGCTCTATTAATCACTTTGTTTCTAGTATTATTTTTTGGCGTAGAGGTAAAAGGGTCAAAGAGGTGGTTGGATTTATTTTTTTTTAGGTTTCAGCCTATAGAGTTCTTAAAACCTTTTTTTATTATAATAATTGCAAAAATTTTATCTAAAGAAAATTCAATTACTTCGAACACTTCTTATTTTTTTAGTTTTTTATGCTTAATTATACCTTGTGTAATTTTGTTAAATCAACCAGACGTAGGTCAGACCATTCTATTGGTTTTGTCTTGGACCGCTATAGTTTTTGTTTCCGGAATCAAATTAACTTATATATTTATCCTTTTTGGAATAGCTCTTTCATCTATTGCTAGTTTGTTATTTTTTCTTCCTGATAAGTTTTCTTACGTTTATAAAAGAGTTGAGGTTTTCTTTGACCCGTCTAAAGGCGAGCGTTTTCAATCTACCAAAGCCTTGGATGCTATTAAAGAAGGCGGTCTAACAGGTCAAGGCATGGGAGAGGGTACTCTAAAAGATAATGTGCCAGAAGCTCACACAGATTACATTATATCTGTTATTGCTGAGGAATTTGGTTCGATCGTCTCGATATTTTTAATTTGTATTTTCTTATATGTTGCGTTTAGAGTCATTAAATTTGCATTGCAAGATGATGATAAGTTTATAAAAATTTCTCTTTGCGGACTTTGTGGTCTTTTAATTTTTCAAACTTTTATTCACATTGGGGTAAATACAAGTTTGCTACCCACAACAGGTATGACGTTACCTTTTTTAAGTTATGGAGGATCCTCAATGTTTGGTAGCGCTATGCTTGCGGGTATGATTGTAAATTTAACAAAAAAAAAAATTAATAATGAAAATTTTTAAAAATAATAAAATATTAATTGCAACTGGAGGCACTGGAGGACATGTGTTTCCAGCTTATAGTTTAGCAAAAAATTTAATTAAAAATAATTATGTAGTAGAGATTGTAACAGATCAGAGAGGTTTTAAATTTTTGAAAAAACACAAAGATGTAAAATTTATTATAAACAATTCTACAACAATATTTAAAAAAAAAATTATTGATATTATTTTTTCAATTTTTATTATTTGTTTTTCATATTTAAAATCTTTGTTCATTTTATATAGAGCTAAACCGGCATTAGTTTTTGGCATGGGTGGACACGCTTCATTTCCTTTTTGTTTAGCAGCGAAAACGCTAAATATTCCGTTTATCATTTATGAAAATAACCTTTTATTAGGCAAAAGTAATAGATATTTAATGCCCCTAGCTTCCAGAGTCTTTCTTGCCTACGAAGATGTTGAAGGTATTAAAGAAAAATTTAAATCAAAAATAGTGACTACAGGAAATATAATCAGAGAAGAAATACTAAATTTTAATAAAAAAAAATATTTATCAGGAGAATTAAGTATTTTAGTTTTAGGAGGAAGCCAAGCAGCAAAATCATTTGGTGAATTTTTACCTAAAATATTTAAAAAGTGCATAGAAGAAAATGTAAAAATAAAAGTATTTCAACAATGCATCGAGCTACAAAATAATAAACTTAATGATGAGTATAAAAATTTAAATATTAGTTTTGAATTGTTTAATTTTACTAATAATATTTTGGAATATTTTTCAAAATCCGAGTTAGTTATAACAAGATCTGGTTCTTCAATAACAGCAGAGCTTATTAACTGTAAAATGCCTTTTATTTCAATTCCTTATCCGTATTCAGCAGACGCGCATCAAGATAAAAATGCGACCTATTTTGAAAAAAAAGGGTTCAGTTTTTTGATTAAAGAAAATGAAGTTAACGAAAAGCTATTCCCTTTGATTAAATCAATTTATAAAGATAAAGAAATATTAAATAAATTAATAGAAAAACAAAAAAATCACTCTGATACAGATGCATTTTTTAAAATTAATAATGAAGTAAAAAATTTAATTAATGAGCAAAATTAAACTAGGAAAACAAGAAGTTATCCATTTTATAGGCGTTGGGGGCATAGGCATGAGTGGGCTAGCCCAAATTATGAAAACAATGGGCTTTAAAGTGCAAGGTAGTGACATCAATAAAAATAAAAATACTGACAACTGCAAAAAGCTAGGTATTAAAATTTTAATTGGTCACAACAAAAAAAATGTTAACAACGTAACTATTGTTGTGAAATCTTCAGCCATTAAACCGAATAATGTTGAATTAGTAGAGTTCAGAAAAAAGAACATCCCAATTTATGATCGAATTGAAGTTCTTGCAAATATTATTGATTTAAAAAAAAAAATAATTATTACAGGATCACACGGTAAGACAACCACAACTTCTCTTGTTGCAAAAATAATTTCGACAGCAAAATTAGACCCTACTATTATCAATGGAGGCGTAATTAATTCAATAAAAAATAATGCAAAATTAGGTCAAGGAGATTGGGCTGTTGTGGAAGCCGATGAGTCAGACGGAAGTTTTTTAAAAGTACCAATAAATTATTCAATTGTGACTAATGTTGATAAAGAACATTTAGACTATTATAAAAATTTTAATAGACTAACAGAAGCATTTAAAACATTTATCGAAAAAACACCTCCAATAGGTAAAACTTTTTTGTGCCTAGATGATTCAAATTTAAAGCAAATAATAAAAAAATTAAAAACAAAAAATTATTACACATACGGTTTTCACAAAGACTCAAATTTTCAAATCTGCAATGTAAAATATGAAGTTGATTATACAAAATTTGATTTAAAAACTAAAAATGTTGGTTTCAAAAAATTATATATTAAAAATATTTTATTAAATTTAATTGGTAGGTACAATGTTCTTAACGCTACCGCTGCAATAGGGTTGTGTTTAAATTTAGGTTTAAATGTAAATGTAATTAAAAAAGCTTTAAAAAATTTTTCAGGAGTTCAAAGAAGATTAACAAAAATATTTCAAAAGAATAAAGTAGATTTTTATGATGACTACGCTCATCATCCTACGGAAATAAAGTCTGTACTTGAGGGTATTAAAAAAGTTTCATCAAAAAGAAAGATTATTGCAGTATTTCAACCTCATAGATACTCTAGAATAAAAAGTTTAAAATCAGAATTTTCATCGTGTTTTAAAAGTTCTGACCTGGTAATACTTTGCCCTGTATATGCTGCAGGTGAAGCAGTTGATCAGGGATATAATAATAGAAGATTTGCTCAATTAATTTTAAAATTTTCTAAAACTCAAGTGATTTTGATAGAGAATGAAAATGAGTTAAGCAACTATTTTAAAAAAAATTTAATTATGGACGAAGTTGTTGTCGGTATGGGCGCAGGCTCAATATCTAAATGGATGCATAATTTAAAAAGTGTTTTATGAAAATAATACCAAAAGAAATAGAATCTAAGTACGGAAGAAAAATTTTATTCGATGAAAAATTAGCTAATTATAGCTGGTTTAATCTTGGAGGACTATCTGAAGTTTTTTTTAAACCAAGCAATATAGAAGACATAATTTTTTTTTTTAAAAATGTTAAACCAAGCAAAATTACTATTTTAGGAGCTGGGTCAAATACATTAATAAGAGACGGTGGAATTAAAGGAGTTACAGTAAAGTTAAGCTCTCATTTTTCTTATTTAAACATAGTATCACCAGACATTATAGAAGCAGGAGCCGCAACTCTAGATAAAAAAATATCTGATTTTGCATTAGAAAATTCATTAACTGGATTAGAGTTTTTAGCATGTATACCTGGCTCAATAGGAGGTGCTATAAAAATGAACAGTGGATGTTATGGTGAAGATATTTCACAAATTCTTCATTCTATTAAAGTTATTGACTTTTTTGGTAACAAAAAAGATATACCCGCCTCCGATATCAAGTTTTACTACAGAGATAGTAATTTAGATCAAAACTTAATAATTACTAGTGTAAAACTAAAAGGTAAAATTTTTTCAAAAGAGCTAATCAAAAACAAACAACAATCTTTGATTGAACAAAAAAAAAAATCTCAGCCTAATCAAATAAAAACTTGTGGAAGCACTTTTAAAAATACAAAAAATAAAAAAGCTTGGGAATTAATCAAGGAATCAAATTGTCAAAATTATCAAATAGGTAGCGCCAAAATATCAGAAAAACACTGTAATTTTTTTGTTAACGAAGGAAAAGCAACCGCAAAAGAATTAGAAGATTTAATTAATAAAGTTAAAGAAACAGTATATCAAAAAACTAAAATCAATCTAGAATTAGAAATTAAAATAGTTGGCCATAAAAGCTAAAAAAAATGAAGCAAAAAAAAATTTTAGTAGTCCAGGGCGGGACCTCAAGTGAAAGAGAGGTAAGTTTAAATTCAGGCAAAGCCTGCATCAAGGCATTAAAGCAATTAAAATATAAAGTTATAACGTTTGATCCTGCTAAAGAGCATTTAAGTAAAATTAAACAATATAAACAGATCACTAGTACAATTTTTAATGCTTTACATGGCAGAGATGGAGAAGACGGTATAGCCCAAAGTTATTTTGAGTATTTCAGAATACCTTATACGCACTCTGGTGTAATTTCTTCAATGAATGCTATGGATAAAATTATTTCAAAAAAAATTTTTAAAAAAAAAAAACTTTTAACCCCAAATTATTTTTTTATAAATGCAGTAAATTACCAAAAATATTTAAAAGAAAAATTTCTAAAAAATTCAAGTCTCAGTTATCCAATGGTGGTCAAACCCTCTAACGAAGGATCAAGTATTGGTGTAGAAATCTGTAAAAATTTTAATGAATTAAAAATATCTATAGTTAAACTAATAAAAAATTACAAAACTTTAATAGTAGAAAATTATATTTCAGGACAAGAAATTCAAGTTGCGGTTATTAACGGTAAAGCTCTAGGAGCAATTGAGCTAAAACCTAGAAGAGAATTTTATGACTATAAAGCTAAATACTCTAAGTCTGCTCTTACAAAACATATAATGCCAGCAGATATAAATAAAAGTAATTACAATACTGTTTTAAAATTAGCTGAAAAAGCACATCAAGTTTTGAATTGCAAAGGTGTAACTCGATCTGATTTTAAATTTATCAATAATAAGTTTTATTTATTAGAGATAAACACCCAGCCAGGAATGACTAATTTATCTTTAGTACCTGAAATAGCAAAATATGCAGGAATGACCTTTAAAGAACTTGTAAAAAAAATTGTTGATGACGCAAGTGTTAATAGATGAAAAGTCATTTAAAAATATATTTTCTTATATTTATTTTTTTTATTTTTTCTACCTATAACTGGAAATATGACAAAGAAAATATTAGTATTTTTTTTCCTATACAAGAAATTTTAATAGAAAATAATGCAGCTACTAATTTATCGGAATTAAAATATGATTTGAATTTTTTAATAAACACAAATTTATTTTTTCTGAACAAGGAAAAAATTTTAACAATTATTAATAAACATGACTTTATATCAAATATCCAATTAAAGAAAAAATATCCAAACACTTTAAAGATTTTGATAGTTGAGAAAATACCAGTCGCAACACAGATAATAGATAAAAAAAAATTCTATATAACAAAAGATAATGAAAAGATAAATTTTATTGATATTAAAATATATGAAGATCTACCTTCAATTTTTGGTAAGAATGAAAATTTTAATGTTTTTTATATTGATTTAAAAAAAAATAATTTTAAAATTAATAGAATTAAAGCTTTTTATTACTTTGATATTGGTAGATGGGATATTGTTCTCAAAAATGAAAAGGTTATTAAATTTCCAGAAAAAAATTACTTAGACCTTTTACCAAAAATTAATTTAATGTTAAATGATAATAATTTTTATAAGTACAAGGTTTTTGATTTTAGAATAAAAGACCAATTAATTTTACAGTGATATGCAATTAAATAAACCTTATCTAATTATAGATTTAAACGATAACAAAGTAATATTTTTTGTAGTTTCGTTTGAGCAAAAAAAAAACTTTAAAGTATTAAAAAAAATTATTTTAGAGACATCAGGAATACAAAACGGTCGTGTGATCAACATCGGAACTATAAGCCAATTACTCAAACAAACTATCAGCTCCATTGAAGACGAAATAAATTATTTTTTTTCTAATGTAGCTGTAATAATTAATCCAAACCAAATTAATTGCTTAAATGTTAGTGGTTATAAAAGATTAAATGGATCACAAGTATCAAGTGATGACATAACTTATATTTTAAATGATATAAAAAAAATTATTTTAGAAAGTGAAAATAATGATTATTTGGTTCATCTTTTTAACTCAAATTTTTCATTAGACAGCGATAATTTAGATAACCTACCCATCGGTTTGTTTGGCGAATTTTACAATCAGAATATGACTTTTTTTTTAGCAAATAAAAATATTATTAGAAATATAAAATCTATTTTTAATAATTGTGGATTAAATATACAAAAAATAATTTTAAAACCTTTTGCTGAAGGAATTTATCTTCTATCAAACAATCAATCGGATAAAAATTTTACAATTTTTAAAATAGAAAAAAATAGAATTAATGTTTCTTTGTTTAAAAATAAATCATATGTTTTTGTTGAAGACTTTAGCTTTGGTTTTAATTTGATTATTAAAGATATATCTAAATTATGCTCTCTTAAAATCGAAGAAGTAGAGAATTTTATGAAAGAGATTGAATTAAGAAATGTTATAAAAAATAATAATGAGTCTTATTTAGAAAAAAAATATTTTTATATTTCACCTTATAGAAAAATAAAATATCAATTAATTTTAGACATAATTTCAGCACGTATAGAAGAGTTATTCGACGTTTGTTATAAAAAAAATAGCAATCTCAAGAACTTAAAGAGTACTAATAAAGTTTATATTTACGTTGAGACAGCTGATTATTATAGGAACATTCAATATGTTTTAGAAAAAAGCAAACTTACAACTATAGAATGTATCTTTAACAACAGTTTAGAACAAAGCTTCTTATCAGGCGTTAATGGAGCCTGTGAACTTATTGGCAAAGGCTGGGAAAAAGAAGCAGTTCCAATGATTTATAAAAAAAAATCATTAATCTCTAGTTTTTTTTCAAAGTTATTTAGTTAGTTTTTTAGTATTCTTTTGAAACATTAGTTGTTTTAAACATACTGCCATTCTTTTGTATAACTTACGCATGTTAGAGTTATTTCAAAAAACAATTTCAAAACAAGTAGAATTCAAAGGTATTGCACTTCATAGCGGGCTAGAAAGTATAGTTAAAATAATACCTGCTGATGATAATTATGGAATAGTCTTCAAAAGAATTGATCTTGAAAAAAACAACATTATAAAAGCAAATTTTAAAAACGTTTCTTCAGCTAGACTTTGCACAACAATTCAAAATAGCTTTGATGTGAACATTTCAACAGTTGAGCACTTACTTGCAGCACTTTACATAACAGGCATTGATAATGCGTTGATAGAAATTAATGCTTCTGAAGTTCCAATTATGGATGGTTCTTCAAAAGAGTTTGTTGAAACTATTTTAAAAATTGGAGTTAAGGAGCAACGCGCAAAAAGAAAATACTTAAAAATTTTAAAAAAATTTGAATTTAATGAAGGTAAAAAATTTATTTCTATAGAACCAAATCAAAATAGTTTGAATGTCGATTTTCAGTTAGTCTATTCTAACAATGTAATTGGAAAACAAAGAAATCAAATTAATTTTTCTGATAAAGATTTATTTAATGTTTATACATCAAGAACTTTCTGTTTGTTTGAAGATGTCGAGCAAATAAAAAAAATTGGTTTAGCTAAAGGTGGATCTCTAGATAATGCAATAGTAGTAAAAAATGATATGATTTTAAATTCTACAGGACTTAGGAACAGTAAAGAATTTGTAAATCATAAAATTTTAGATTTAGCTGGCGATTTCTTATTATCGGGTTACAGAGTTTTAGGAAGTATAACCTGTATACAGGGTGGGCACAGCTTAAGTAATTTATTTTTAAGAACTTTATTAAAAGATAAATCAAATTATTCAATAGTCGAAATAGAAGAGTCTAAAACTAATAAATCATATTATAAAACATCAACAAATAAGCTAGCGGCGGTCAACGCTTAAAACCTTTAAAAATTTACCTAGTTAATTTAATTTGGTATGAGTAATACAATGTATCAAAAATTAATCTATTCGTTTATAATTTTTTTTTTAGTAATTTCATGTGCCAAAAAAGAACCAGAACTAAATATACCTCCTGATAAAGAAGAATCTTTTGAAACCTACAAAGACGCAGTGGAGGCGATGAATAAAGGAGATTTTTTTCAAGCTTCTAATTTATTTTCTGAAGCAGAAACAATTTTACCGACAATTGAATTTTCAGCAAAAGCTTCTTTAATGAGTAGTTATTGTTTGTATTTAATAAATTTTTACCCAGAAACTACTGCAAATTTAGAGCGCTTTATAAAAAAATACCCCACAGACAAAAATTTGCCTTATGCCCACTATTTAATTGCAGTTAGTTTGTATGAACAAATCTTAGATGAAAGAAAAGACATAAATCCACTCATAAAATCTAAGGAAAAAATGCAATATTTTATACAAAATTTTCCAGATACTGAATATGCTTTAGATTTAAAATTTAAATTAGATTTAATCAAAAATAGGCTCGCTGCAAAAGAAATGTATATTGCAAAATATTATATAAAAACCCAAAAATGGATACCAGCTATTAACAGACTAAAAGTTATTGTTAATGATTACTCTAATACCGTTTTTATCGAAGAAGCACTGCATAGACTGGTAGAAGTTTATTATAGAGTTGGCTTATTAGAGGAGGCAAAATCAACCGCAATAATTTTAGGTTACAACTATAATTCAAGCGAATGGTATTCACAAAGTTACAAAATTTTAAACAAGTCCTATAAATTGCAGAAAAAACCTAAAATTAAAAAAGATGATGGTCTGATAAAAAGTACTATTAAAAAAATACTTAATTAGAATAAATGATTAATAAAGAAGATAATATAATAAAAAATTATCTCGATAAAATAAAATTAATAGAAAAACACAATCAATCCTACTACGATAACGACTCACCTGATGTCCCAGACCAAAAATACGATGAATTAAAAAAAGAAATTATAGAATTAGAAAAAAAATATATATTTTTAAAAAAGTATGGGTCAGTGCAAAATAAAATTGGATTCAAACCTTCTTCAAAATTTAATAAAATAAAGCACTCAAAACCTATGCTTTCACTTGCTAATGCATTTAATGGTAAAGATATAAATGATTTTGGAAAAAAAATTAATAATTACTTAAACAATACAAATTTAAATTTATCGTTTTCCTTAGAGCCTAAAATCGATGGAATTTCAGCATCTTTAACATATAAAAATGGAGCATTGGTTAGAGGACTATCAAGAGGAGACGGCGAGATTGGCGAAGACATTCTTGAGAATCTTAAAACTATAAAAGAAATACCTCATAGCATTATATCAAGTGCTGTACCAAAAATTCTTGAAATCAGAGGTGAAGTTTATATTGGAAAACAAGATTTTGAGAAAATAAAGGATAAGTTTGCTAATCCTAGGAATGCAGCCGGTGGATCATTAAGACAGAAAGAATCTGCTAGTACCGCAAAAATTCCATTAAAATTTTTAGCCTATGGTTTTGGACGGGTAGAGCCTTTTACTTTTAAAAAACAGTCAGAATTTCTAAAAAAAATAAATGAGTGGGGATTTAAGACTAATCCTTATAATTTTTTGGCTAAAAACATTAAGGAAATTAACGATCAATATAATAAAATTGAAAGAATTAGATCTAATCTTGATTACGATATTGATGGCCTTGTTATAAAAATTGATGACCTTTCTTTACAAGTAAGGCTTGGCAATACATCAAATTCACCCAGATGGGCAATTGCTTATAAATTTTCATCAGTTAAAGCCAGAACAAAAATTAATGATATTGTTATCCAAATAGGCAGAACAGGTGCGTTAACACCTGTTGCTAAAGTCGAACCAATAACCGTAGGAGGAGTGGTGGTTTCTAATGCGACGCTACATAATGAAGAAGAAATTATCAGGAAGGATATTAGAATAGGAGACTTTGTCACCATCCAAAGAGCTGGTGATGTAATTCCGCAAGTTGTATCTGTAGATTTAAGCAAGAGGAATAAAAATTCGAAAAAATTTATTTTTCCAACTAAATGCCTCTGTGGCTCTGACACCATCAAAGATATCAATGCCAATACTAAGAAAGTAGACGCAGTAAGAAGGTGTCTAGATAGAAAATATAAGTGTCCATTTATTGCAAAAGAAAAATTGAAACATTTTGTATCTAAAGATGCATTCAATATCGAAGGATTAGGAAAAAAAGTTGTAGATCAATTCTGGGATCTAACATTGATTAAAAAGCCTTCAGATATTTTCAATTTAGATTATAAAAAAATAGAGAACTTAGAAGGCTGGGGCGAAGTATCAGTTAAAAATTTAAAAACTGCGATAAATAAATCTTCAAAAATTCTACTTGATAAATTTATTTACTCTCTCGGCATAAGACACATTGGGCAAGAAAACGCAAAACTTTTAGGTAATTTTTTTAAAAGCATTACGAAATTAATTGAACTTTTTAATTCTTCCAAGCGAGAAAATTTATTAAAAAATATTAGTGAGTTAGATGGAATTGGATCGGCTCAATTAAATTCTTTAAAAGATTTTTTTTCAAATAAAATAAATAATGAAATCGTATCTTCTCTAATTAAGAGCTTAAATATAGAAAATTCTAAAACTTTAAACAAAGATGGTAAGTTAAGTGGCAAGACAATTATGTTTACAGGTGGATTTGAAAAAATTAGCCGATCAGAAGCAAAATCTTTAGTAGAAGACAGCGGTGGAAAAGTACTAGGTAATATTTCAAGCAAATTAAACATTTTAGTCACAGGCAATAGCAAACCTACTAAATCAAAAATTGGAAAAGCCAAAGAAATAGGAGTAAAAATTATTTCTGAAGCTGATTGGTATAAACTATTAAATATCTGAACAAGCTAGTTTAAGTTGAGTCAACTCAATTTTGTTCATATATTTTTTTAAACAAACAAATACTCTTTGATGATATTTATTTAGCCAATGCCTTTCAGAAGAAGTTAATAGTTTTTTTTCTATTAGCGTTTTATCTATAGGTACTAAAGTTAAATCTTCAAATTTTAATTTATCTTTAGTTCTTTTTACATAAACTAAATTTTCAATTCTTATACCGAAGTGGCCTTTTTTATAATAACCTGGCTCATTGGAGGTAATCATGCCTTCTTTGAATTTAACTTTATTTCCTCTAGAGATAGCTTGTGGTCCTTCATGAACATTTCCAAAATAACCAACGCCATGACCTGTGCCATGTGGATAGTCTAAATTTACATCTCTTAAAAATTTTCTTGCAGATTGGTCAATTTTATCTCCATAAGAATTTTTATTAAGTTTGAATAAAGCTACAGCGATATGTCCCTTCAAAACCCTAGTAAAAATATTTTTGATTTTATAACTGTAGACATCAAGTGATAAAGTCCTTGTAACATCAGTGGTACCATACAAATACTGTCCTCCTGAATCCACCAAGTACACATCACCTTTTTTCAATAATCGATTGCTTTTTTTATCAGCTTTATAATGAATTATTGCACTATTAGGTCCAGCGCCAGATATTGTCGGAAAGCTTGAATCATAAAAGGTTTTATTTTTTTTCCTAAATTCTAATAATTTTTCTTGAGCTGAAATTTCAGTTATTTTTATCGTTTTAAAATTATTTTTTAACCAAAATATAAATTTAGTCAATGCTACACCATCATAAATGTGGGATTTTATAGAATTTTTTATTTCAGTTTTATTTTTTAAGGATTTTAAATAATAAATTGGGTCTTGTTTTTCTAAAACTAAATTATTTTTTCCAATAATTGATTTATAAAAAATAGAGCAAGTTAAAGAATCTATTAAAATTTTATTATTAGATAAATTTAAAATAAAATTTGGAAGTAAATCAAAATTATAAATTTTTACGTGTTTATTTATTTTACTTCTTAAAAGTTTGTTAATTTTTTTTAAATTACAAAATAATAATATTTTACCAGTTTTATCAACTATAATATGCGCGTTAGGCAGTGGGGAATACATAGTATCTTCGCCTCTTATATTCAACAACCAAGCAACGTTTTCAGAAGCCGTAGTAAACAAGTAGTCAACTTTATTGAACTTTATAAATTCTACCAACTTAGCTAACTTTTTTTCAACTTTTAACCCAGCGTCTTTGTCTTTAATTACGTAAAAAAATTTAATGTTTGGGCTCTTCTCTCTTTTCCACAAAAGATCAATTAAATTTTCACTAACTGGTTTCAATTTTATAAATTTGTTATCAAAAAGTCTATTTAATGAATTTTCTGTATGAAGTTTTGGATCAAATCCTAATTTTAATTTTTTTTTTTTAAAAATGTTGAAAGGATATTCTTTGGGGATAGTACATATTTGAAATTGACCACCACATTGTATTCCTGCTTGAATAGTATATCTGCCATCTACAAACATATAATTTTTATTTTCAAGAATAACGGCAAAACCAGCAGAGCCTGTAAAATTGGAAATATGTTTTAAATTATCTTCAGAAGCAGATACATATTCGCCAAAAAAATTATTATTTTTTGGTATTATGTAACCATCTAAATTGAAGGTTTTAAAAAGTTTTCTTAGTTTTTTTATTTTTTCCATTTTATCATTTTATTTTTCTTAAATCTCTCCCAACCTGGACTTCTATACTCACTATTAAAATCTGTATCAATATCCTGGTTAAATTCGAAGTCATTTTTAAATTCTGATGCAGCCTCTATCTCATTTTTTTCTATATTTTCATCGGGGATTTCGTTTATAAACCTTGATGGTAACGCATCCATCCACTCTCCATGATATGATCTTTTCATAGCAAAGGACAAGTAAGCTTCTTTTTTGGCCCTTGTTATTCCCACGTATGCAAGCCTTCTTTCCTCTTCTAATGCTAAGTCTCCTTTTTCTTCTAAAGATTTTTGATGGGGAAACAGGCCTTCTTCCCACCCAGGTAAAAAAACAACATCAAATTCCAATCCTTTAGCTGCATGCATAGTCATTAAATTAATTTTTTCTCCTTCCCATTCCTTATCAATTGATGTGGCAAGCGCAACATGTTCTAAAAAAGATTGCAAATTATCATACTCATGCATAGCTCTAAGAAGTTCTTTTATATTATCAAGCCTACTTTCATTTTCAAAATCTTTTTTATTCTTAAGCATTTCAGAATAACCTGACTCATCTAGAGCAATTTTTAAAAGATCATAATGTTTATTGGTTTTGGCATCTATTCTCCACTTATCAATCATTTTTGTTAATTGTAATAAGCTTGTTTTCATTTTAGGTTTTAAACTATCATTTTCTAATTTTTTTTTAATCGAGTCCTCAAGACATAATTTATTTTGACCACCAAAACTATATAACTGATTAAGAGTGCTTTCACCTATACCTCTTTTAGGATTTTCAATTACTCTTTCTAAAGCTAAATCATCATATTTTTGATTTATGATTCTTAAATATGCTACAGCATCTTTTATTTCCGCTCTTTCGTAGAATCTAGTTCCACCTAGAACCCTATAACCTAAACCTACTTTAAGAAATCTTTCTTCAAATTCTCTTGTCTGATAAATAGCTCTAACTAAAATAGCAACGTTATTAAGTGAATATTTTTTTTTTAATTTATTTTCTGCTATGTCACTAATATTTTCTGCTTCTTCACGACCAGTTTGATAACAATTAAGTTTGACTTTTTCTCCTTGTTGAGCAGAGGACCAAAGTTTTTTTTCAACCCTACCTTTGTTATGTGAGATTAAGGTAGATGCAGTTTCTAAAATATTTTTAGTAGATCTGTAATTTTGTTCTAATTTAAAAACTTTACAATCTTTATAGATATGATCAAAAGTTAAAAAATTTTTTATTTCCGCACCTCTCCAGCTATAGATTGATTGATCATCGTCCCCAACACAACAAATATTTTTTTGCTCATTAACCAAAAGATTCAACCATTTATTTTGAATAAAATTAGTATCTTGAAATTCATCTACTAGAATATATTTAAAATTATTATTATAGATTTTTTTAATATCTGAGTGATTTTCAAATAATTTAACACAATACAATATAAGATCGCCAAAATCACATGCGTTAAGATCTCTAATTTTTGTTTGATAAATTTTATAAACTTTAAAAATAGATTTTTCTAATCCAGTAAACTTATCCTCTTTAATGTCTTCTGGAAGTAAGCCTTTATTTTTCCATTTATCTATAAAGGATAAAATAAATCGAGGTGTAATTTTCTTAGCATCTATGTCTTCAGCTTTACAAATATTTCTAACTAATTTTTTTTGATCATCAGTGTCTAGAATAGTAAAATTTCCTTTCAAACCAATTGCTTCTGCGTGTCTTCTTAAAAATTTAACGCTAATAGCGTGAAAGGTGCCAAGCCACGGAACTGCAGTTGATTTTTCACTTACGTAGTTGAGAACTCTATTTTGCATCTCTTTTGCTGCTTTATTAGTAAAAGTTACGCACAGAATTTGATTTGGCCATGCTTTTTTTGAATTAATAATATGTGCCAATCTTGTTGTTAAGACTCTTGTTTTTCCCGAACCAGCTCCAGCAACTATTAAGTTAGGCCCTTCTGTGCTTAAGACAGCTTCTTTTTGTTCCTTGTTTAAATCTTCTATTAACTTATTTATAGGATCCATAATTATAGAACAACTATATACTATTTATTTAAACAATATAAATGATTAAAAATTTCAATTTTTTTTTAAAAAAAAAAAATATTTACAGATATTTTATTTATTTATTTGTATTTTTTATTATTATTTTATTTTCTTATTTTTTTACACCAAAGTTTTTTAACTATTCTACTCAACTAATAGAAGAAAGTCTTAGAACAAATAATGATATTAATATTAAAAATATTTCAAAAATTACCTACAAAGCATTTCCAACACCAAGACTCAATGTATCTGGTAGTAATTTTAATATTAAAGAAGATATTTTAAAAATAGGCGGGAGTGAAATTGAAATAGTCCTTAACCCAAGCCACATCTTAAATTATAAAAAACTTTTTTATAATAAAATAATAATAAAGGGTGGATCAACTAAAATTAACATTAATAACATAAATCAGTTATTAAACTATTTTAAAAAAAATAAGCAAAAAATTTTTTTAAGAGAAAATAATCTTATTTTAGCAAGCAATAAAAATTTTTTATTTAAAATCAATAATAGCAAAACTGTAATAAGTAATACTAATAACGAAATGCAATTAAGTATAAATGGAATTTTCTTAAATCATAAAATTACTTTTCTATTAGACAGCACATCAAAAGGGGGAAATAATGTAATAATTAAAATTCCAAAACTTGATATAATAAGTAATATTTTTTTAGAAAATGAAGATAAATTTAGTTTTCTAAACGGCTTTGTTAAAGTAAAAATTTTAAATAATTACTTTCAATTTAATTTTACTAAAGAAAAAAATATAAAAATTAACAAAGGATTCATTAGAAACAATTTAATAAATTCATCATTAGAGGGTAATGTAGAGTTGAAACCAAGTTTTCTTCTTAATCTAAATTTTGAACCAACAACACTAAATATAGAAAAATTATTTACTATAATCCAAAAAGAATATTTTTCAGATAAAAAAGTCAAATTAGAACTAATAAAAAAAATTAATGGTATTTTAACTTTTAAAAAAATGTTTCAAGGCAGTGTAATCTTTAAAAACGGGGAAATCTTATTTAAAAATTTTAAAACTGGAGTGAACAACTCAATACTTTTTGACGCCAGAATTTCAGAATTTGGAAAATCAGGAAAAATTCATTTTAATGTAGTAAAAATTGTTGAACTTAGAAAAAGCCCTCCTAAAGAAATTAAAGTATCAGGCTTTATAGTCCCCTCTACTTCAAAAGTAGTCTTTCAGAAACTATTATTTGACAATGAAAATTACAAAGAAAAAAAAATTAAAAATGCTGAGGAAAAATTTAAGAATGAGGTAATTCAAAAATCACTTAGTAATATTTTTAATAATTTAAAAATAAATAATTTTTTTAATAGTTTTAGTAATTAAATTACTTTGGCTTAGTCATAGACATAGGATCCATTATTTTATCGTATTCTTTATCATTAAGAATACCGGATTTAATCACCTCATCTTTTAGAGTCGTTCCATTTTTATGTGCTTTTTTCGCAATTTTCGCTGCTTTATCGTAGCCAATTTTTGGTGAAAGAGCAGTTACGAGCATTAAAGAATTATCCAATAAATATTTAATTCTTTTTTTATCAGCCTTTATTCCCTTGATACAATAATCAGCAAATGTTTTTGTAGAATCTGCCATGATTTCTATAGATTGCAAAATATTATGAATAATTAAAGGTTTAAAAACATTTAATTCAAAATGTCCATGCGACCCTGCCATTGTGATACCGTTGTGGTTTCCAATTACTTTTACACAAACCATTGTTACAGCCTCACATTGAGTAGGATTAATTTTTCCAGGCATTATTGAAGACCCCGGTTCATTTGAAGGTAAAATTAACTCACCATAACCAGCTCTTGGTCCAGACCCTAAAAATCTAATATCGTTTGCGATTTTCATTAAGCAAACTGCTGCGGTATTCATTGTTCCTGAAAAATTTACTATAGGATCATGAGTAGCTAATGCCGCAAATTTATTTGGAGTTACTTTGAAAGGTAATTTTGTAATTTTGCTAATTTCCTTAACAATCTGTTTATCAAAGTTTTTTCTTGTATTAAGACCCGTGCCTACAGCTGTACCACCTTGCGCAAGATAATAAATTTCTTCTAAAGCTTTTTCAATTCTTTTAATAGATTCTTTTAATTGAAATTGATAACCAGAAAATTCTTGACCCAGTGTTAAAGGAGTAGCATCTTGCAGGTGTGTTCTTCCTAGTTTCACAATTTTATTAAATTCTTTAACTTTTTTTCCTAATTCTTTTTCTAACAATTTTAGTGATGGTAGTAATTTTTGTTTAGTTTTAGTAACAATCGCAATGTGCATAGCAGTAGGAAATACATCGTTTGTAGATTGTGATTTGTTAACATGATCATTAGGATGAACAGGCTTTTTACTTCCTAGTTTTCCACCCATCATTTGAATAGCTCTATTAGCTATAACTTCATTCACATTCATATTCGTTTGTGTGCCAGAACCTGTTTGCCAAACTTTCAAAGGGAAATGTTTACCATGCTTACCTTTAATCACCTCATCAGAAGCTCTAACAATATAATTGCTAATTTTTTGATCTAAATCTTTGTTTTTTGTGTTAACAATTGCAGCAGCTTTTTTAATAATAGCTATCGAGTGAATAACAACTGGCTTAACTAGAAAATCTCCAATATTAAAGTATTTTTTTGATCTTTCAGTAGATGCGCCCCAATACTTATCACCATCTACTTTAACTTTTCCAATACTGTCAAATTCAATTCTGTATTTCATGAATGGTTTGTAGTTATAATATAGACTCGTTTAAAATAAAATCAAACTTGATATGGAATAAATATGAGCAATTTTCAAAGTGTTAAAAAATTCATGCAAACTTTTAGTCAAGAAGTTAAAAATAAAGCTGAATTTCCCAACGAAAAGATAGTTAAGTTAAGGAGCGATCTTATTAAGGAAGAACTTGATGAGTTAAATCAAGCAATTCAAGATAAAGATATAAAAGAAGTGGCTGATGCCCTTACTGATATTTTATATGTAACCTATGGTGCTGGGCACTCTTTTGGTATTGATCTTGATAAGTGTTTTGAAGAAGTACAGCAATCCAATATGAGCAAACTTGGAACTGACGGCAAACCTATTTATAACGATAATGGAAAAGTAATGAAAGGACCTAACTATTTTAAGCCTGATTTAAATAAATTTTTAAAATAATTTAGATAAAAATCTTTTGTTTGCTGAATTAAAACTCAAAAAAAAAAATTGATTAAAAAAAATATAGAATTTTACAATTTGAAAGAGTAAAAAAAGACTAATAAATAAAATCTAGAAAAGTAACAGCAAA